>JAEEGJ010002368.1_pt1 | contig 102548 bp, 86 predicted proteins | sample 8958761 | NCBI WGS metagenome assembly JAEEGJ01 (sample SAMN16246546, study PRJNA631951) | gut metagenome | biome: gut microbiome; feature: rumen; material: RS-attached | host: Bos | place: Iran: Karaj | collected 2018-10 | reverse complement strand
GTTCCGATTATAAGGAAGTCGTTGCATTGGAAGAGAAGAGCACCCAGGACAATCAGGATTTGGTGCGCCAGCTCGACTCATTGAAGGCCGAGCACGCCCGTATCAAAGCGGAGGCCGGCGATTTGGCCGACTCGTTGTCGCAGAAAGACAGTCTGATTATGGCTCAGATCGCAGAAATCGAAGGATTGATGGCACGTCAGGCCGACTACAACCGCATCAAGAAGAAACTGGAGCGCGTGCAGAAGATCTCTAAAGAATATGTGCATCAGATGGACAGCCTCATCAACATTCAGCATGAGCTGGAGGCGAAGAATGAGCGCCTCAACACCGAGTTAACGGAGACGAAGGCTGCGAAGACGGCTGTGGAGCAAGAAAACCAGCAGCTGACCACTAAGATGAACGAAGCCGCACAGCTGACAGCCAACAACATACGGGCGTTCTGCGTCTATAAGAAAAGCAAGAATAATCCAGAAGTGGAGACCAAGAAGGCCAGAGACGCCGAGCGTATCAAGACCACGCTGACGTTGGCGAAGAACACGCTGGTACCTGCCGGAACGTACAATATCTATTGTCGTATTTCATGCCCCGGCGATGGCCACGTGCTCAGTCTGGGCAAGTCTGATGCCTATTCTTTCATGAACGGCGACCAGCGGCTGCAATACACCTGCAAGGCCAGCGTCAACTATGTCAACAAGGCTGAGACCGTGACCATGTACTGGGACATTTCCGCACAGGATCAGAAGAAGTTCAAGGAGATGCGCGGCACCTTCATCGTGCAGGTGTTCTCCGACAACGGACTGTTGGGCGAGTCGCGCTTCACGCTTGAATAGCGAGAATTGAAAATTGAGAATTGAAAATTGAAAGGTGAGGGTGGGGTATCCATTCTCACCTTTGTTATTTTCAGTAGTTTGATGACAGACTTGTTTTGTAGCAGACCTACGGCACGAGAAGTTCGAGATGCAGAGTCGTCTTGTACGGCGCTGCGTTTGTACGAGGAATGTTGCGGGCACTGGGTGTGATGTACAACTGCTATTCACTATCAATCGACCATTTGAACTGGGCTTTGAAGTCGTTGAAACAATCTTCGCAAATCCAATGATAAGAATCCATAGTCGAGTAACCATGATGAAGATCTCCTTCATTGTTGGAAAATTTTGCTCCACAAAATTCACAATGATCATGGTCCCACCCGTTCCCGGTACTGTACGGTCGGACTATTAGTTTCACACCTTTTAGGTAGTTCTCCTGCCCTCGTATTCTCCAATCAACTTCTGTGTTGGTTTTCATTATTCCACTATCCCTTCTTTGTCGCTTCTTAAACGCAATCAACATGTGTTTTTATTGTATAGAGAACAGCCTTCATCCCATCACGTGAAGCCGGTTCGCCTATCGGTATGTGATTTGGCAATACCCTATTTCCACTGAGACTCCACATGCTGCCGGAGTGTGCCCTTGTTTTTCAGTTTAATGAGCTCTTCCACTCCTTTGTCCTTTCCAATGGAATCCTTGTGCTTCTGGTAATAATTGATGACGGTTTCAATGCCGGCCATGCTGCCGTCAGCGTAGGTGGCATCGGGATTGTTGATGCTGTATTTGGCCCATCCGCCGATATAAAGAATGATAAGGTCGCCGTTCTGGAAGTTGACGACATCTGTGGACATTTCAATATGGACATCGGGCGTGCCGCTAAGCCACCACAGAACAAAGGAGTTGACCTCCTTGCGTTGTGAGGCAGACGGAGCGTGGCTTTCCAGCCAGTCCATGCAGCGGATGAAATCTTTCTCGTAACTGACATATTCGCTTTTTTCAATCTCTCCCGGAATCTCCGGAACGGAAAATTTCTGTGCCCACGTCATCTGCGAAAGCAGCATGCAAAGGGCAATGACAAATAACTTTTTCATATGGATTGGATTTAACAGGTCGCAAAAATACAAAAGTTTTCAAAATATTTACCCCTTCACAGCAGAAATGTGAACCCTCATGAGGGGAAAAAGAGCGATTTTCGCAACATAGTTGAATCTTGCGGGCTTTATCAAAATATCATTGCTGGGTTGCAGAATAATCATGGAGGTGTTGGCACGGATTATTCCGAAAAAAAATAAGTTGAATTTCAGTTTTCGGTGTGATTGAGTGGTGAAAATATTATAAAATGTTGATATTTAAGATGAAATAATTTTATTTGGATTGTGAATTTTGGATATTTTTATAACAAAAATGTTATAAATTTGCAGCTATACTAAATGAACTATAAGATGAAGTGGAACGAATTGAGACGAATTGCCGAGTCGAAGGGTTGGTATTTATGGCGCAATGGCAGAAGCCATGATGTTTATAGACATCCGGATAGGGAGGATTTCCTTTACATAGAGCGGCATGAATCACAGGAAATAAGACATGGGTTATACTGCAAGCTTAGAAAAACAATAGGATTTTGAAATAATTATAAAGATGAAAAAGAGAACTGCGTTAATTGAGATAGGTAAGGACGGTACTTTTGGCGTCTTCTCTCCAGATATAAAATCGGTTATATTTGGAGAAGGCAATACGGTGGCGGAAGCAAAGGCCGATTTTGAAAATTCGGTCAGAGAAATTATCCAGTTTTGTCAGGAGGACGGCGTACAAGATCCAGATGATTTGAAAAACGTCACATTTGTATATAAATATGATATGCCATCTTTTTTGAACTACTACAAGTACCTCAATGTGACGCAGTTTGCCAGATATGCAGGTATAAATCCCTCCCTGATGCGGCAGTATAAGCATGGACAGGGCGCTTCAGAGAAACAGATAGCAAAGATACAGGATGCCATTCACAGAATTGGCAAGGAATTGTCATCGGTCAAGCTTCTGTAAAATAATAAATTGAGCTACAATAGGTAGCGTGCCTCTGGCACGCCACTACTAAAGCGCATTCGTCCCGACCATCGCGGGTACGACGCTGTTGCACTCAGCGAGCTACCATCTTCCGCCGCCGCCACCGCCGCCGAAGCCGCCGCTTCCGCCAAAGCCACGGAAACCGCCGCCAAAGCTGCCGCCGCTGGACGAACCACCGCCAAAGCCACCATGGTACGTGCCGCCACCCGAAGAACGGCCATGTTTGTTGTGCGATGAGAGCAGCCAGTACCAAAAGAGGAATCTCCATAAAGTGGCATATTGATTGCCCGCCGGCATCGTGCCCGATTTCTTCATCTTTTTATACTTCTTTGCCCCCAATATGATAGCAAGCAGAATCAGTAGAACCGGCAATATAAGTATGACTGCAAAAATGATAAGCATTTCCCGTTTCTCTGCCTTCTGGATCTCATCAATGGTAATCTCACCTGCCATGATCGGCATCATCTTATCCAATGCCGCCGCCACTCCTCCGTAATAGTCGTTCTCCTTGAAGTGTTCTATCATCACGTTGTTGGCGATGCGGTTGGCGTAGGCGTCGGGCAGCACCGGCTCAAGGTCATACCCCACAGCGATATACACCTCCCCTTGCTCCACCATGGTCTTGGGCTTGATGAGGATGACCACGCCGTTGTTCTTGCCTGCCTCCTTACTGCGCACGCCCCACTGGTCGCCAATCTCATAGGCGAACTCGCTGGCCTCCATGCCGTTGAGACTCTTGACCGTGACCACGCAGATCATGTTGCTGGTGGTGTCGTTGAAAGCCACAAGGCGCTGTTCCAGCTGCTCGACCTGCTCTTGAGTCATCAGGTGGGCAAAGTCGTTGACCAGGCGCGGCGGGTTGGGGCGTGGGGGAATCTGTGCGAAACAGGAGATAATTCCCCACCATAAAATCAGTAAAATGCTGATTTTCTTCATTTTCATTAGAATTCAAAATTCACTTCAGGAGCTTTTTCTGCACCGGCGGCCGCCTCGAAGTAGGCGCGTTTTTCAAAACCAAACATGCCGGCGAAGATATTCTTGGGGAACCGACGGATAGTCTGGTTGTAGTCCTTCACCGCCTCGTTGAACTTCTTGCGTTCCACAGCGATACGGTTCTCCGTTCCTTCCAGCTGGGCCTGCAGGTCGCGGAAATTCTGGTTGGCTTTCAGTTCAGGATATCTTTCTACCGTTACTAAAAGTCGGCTGAGGGAGGAAGAAAGTTGATCCTGAGCCTTTTGGAAAGCAGCCAGCTGTTCGGGAGTGGCGTTGGAGGGGTCGATAGTGACGGAGGTAGCGGCAGCGCGTGCACTGATCACCTCGTTGAGCGTGCTCTTCTCAAAGTCGGCAGCACCCTTGACGGTGGCGACCAGCTGCGGCACGAGGTCGGCGCGGCGCTGGTACACATTCTGTACCTGGCTCCATGCCTCGGCAGCCTTTTCGTCTTTGTTGACCATAGTGTTGTAAGCGGAAATTCCCATAATAACTCCAATAAGAATTCCCAAAAGCAGAAGACCGCCAATGACGCATAATGTAACAATAGTGATGATGGATCCTTTTTTCATTTTTCTTTTTTTTAATGATGAATAATTATAAAATATTGATTACTAATTTCTTCCTGTATTTTTCAGATAAGCTCTTTTTTTCACTTGGAAATTGACGAAGGCCTCGCTGTAGCTGTCGAAGCTCTGCTGCAGCATCGACTGGGCGCTGAGCAGGTCGGACAGGGTGCCGGTGCCCGCCTCGTAGAAATCCTGCTGCATCCGCAGGTTGTCCTGCGACAGCTCGATGGACTTCTGAGCGATGAGCAGCTGCTGGTAGCTTTCCACCAGCTCGTTCCAATTCTGCTGCATCTGCACTTCCATCAGCTGGCGGTTGTGGTCGCGCTCGTTGCGGGCAATCTGCTCGTTGATACGGCACTGCCGGATGGCGTGCGCCCCTTCCCACCAGCCGCTGATGGGCACGGTGACGGTGCCAAAAACCGCTCCGAAGTGGTTGGTGGTGGTATTGTCCTTGTTCACATCCATGTAGTAAGAGTTGTAGGCCGCCCCGACGGCCACCTGTGGCAGGTATTCGCCGATCTTCATCTGCGTTTGCAGTTCGGCGGCCCGCACCTGCATGTCGAGCAGCTGGCTCTCTTTGCGGTCGCCCACGGCGGCGTCGGCCTCCACGTAGTATTCTTGCGGCATGTCAGGCATGAGCATTGTGTCGGTGGCGATTTCAAAGTCGGCTTCGGACAGCTGGGCGGTCTGGCGCAGTATCGCCTTGTAGGTGCGTATGCCGTTCTCCACGCGCAGCCTTCCCGATGCTAACTCCTGCTGTTTGAGTTGCACCTTGAGCCGGTCGTTGCTGGTGGTAACTCCCGCCTGTACAGCTGTTTCCACATCCTCGCTGATGCGTTGCAACTGCTGGTCGAGGGTGGACAGCATCTTCAGCTTCTCCTGCAAAGCCACGATCTGCCAGTAGTAATATTCCACCTGTTCGCACACCTCCTCTTCCGACATCTCGGCCTGTATCTTGGCGGCATCGATGCCCAGTTTGGCCAGCTGGTTGCCACGTATGATGCGCAGTCCGGCAAACACGGGCTGCACGGCGGTTACGCCTCCCATAGCACCGCCTTTCATCATCTGCATCGGGATGCTGGGCAGGTCGATATACAATGAGAGGGGTGAGAAAAAGTTGGTCTGCAACCGGCCGAGGTCGAAGTCCATATCCACCATCGGACGGGTAAGCCAGAAAGCGCCGGCAGCGGCCGACACCGACGGGAAATACTTGGTGAACGCACCTTTCTTCACCTCGGTGGCGCTTTCCACCATCAGCCGCTTGTTCTGCACAGTGAGGTTGCCACGCACAGCCATTGCCTTGCAACTGTCAAGGTTATAGACCGTTTGCGCGGTTGCCGAGAGGCAGCACAGCACGGTTACCATCCAGATGAGCACACACTTTTTCATCGCGGCAAAGGTACTATTTTTCTTAGAAATATGGAGCAGGATTTACCTCGATTTTATTCCCGATTTTGATGCGATTCTATACAATTTTTTGTAATTTTGCAGCCTGGATTGCTAAACTCTGTTTTTATGAAAAAAGGTTCACAACTGATTTCGTTTGCGGTGATTGTGCTGCTGTTCTTTATGTGGGGATTTATCACCTGCATGAACGATCTGCTCATCCCTAAGTTCAAAGAGATGTTCGACCTCAACTATGCGGAGTCGATGTTTGTGCAGTTCGCCTTCTTCGGCGCCTACTTTATCGGCTCGCTCATCTATTTCATCATCTCCGTCACCACTGGCGATCCCATCAGCAAGCTGGGGTACAAGAAGGGTATTCTGCTCGGACTTATTGTGGCGGCGGGCGGTTGCGCGCTGTTCTATCCCGCCTCCACGGCACATTCGTACCTGCTGTTTTTGGGTGGATTGTTTGTTATCGGACTGGGAGTCACGGTGTTGCAGATTGCCGCCAACCCGTATGTCACCATCTTGGGTGAGCCGGAGGGCGCATCGGGGCGCCTGAACCTGTCGCAGGCCTTCAACTCATTGGGTACCACCCTCGCTCCGATGGTCGGCGGCATCATGCTGGCTCGTTTGAGCGATGCCGCCCACATCCATTTCCCCTATCTTATGCTCTGCGGACTCTTCCTGCTGCTCGCCGTGCTGATTGCCGTGGTGCCACTGCCGCAGTTCAAAAACGAAGAGAAGGTGAAAATCGGCGCGCAGGCGCTGAAAGACACTACCCTGCTACTCGGTATTGTGGCCATCTTCTGCTACGTGGGCGCGGAGGTGTGCATCGGCAGTAGTTTCAAAAACTGCTCGAAAGAACTGATTCCCGATATCACCGACGAAAATTCCAACATCATGCTGGCCTTCTACTGGGGCGGTCTGATGATCGGCCGTTTCCTCGGCTCGCTGTCGCTCGTCAACTTCAAGAGTGCGGCCGCCAAGTACGGACTGATGACGGGCGTTTCGTTGGCCACCTTCGGGGTGCTTCTCGCCATCACCTATTTCTTGCATCCCGGCATCTTCACTCCGAAACAGATGCTTCCGTATCTCATCTTCATCATTATCAACATCTTCGGTTTCATGGTGGGCAAGTCGCACGCCACGCAGCTCATCGCCGTCTTCTCGGGGGTCAACATCATCTTCCTCATCTGCGCTATGGTGGTGACAGGCTATCCGACCATCTGGCTGCTGGTAGGCACCGGACTGTTCAACTCGGTGATGTGGGGCAATATCTTCTCCACCGCTATCGCCAAGCTGGGCGTTTACCGTGCGCAAGGATCCTCGCTGCTGGTGATGGCCATTGTGGGCGGTGCCCTGCTGCCCCCGCTGCAAGGCCTGCTCGCCGACCAGTTCGGAGGCTACCACTATACCTACATCGTGCCCATCCTCGCCTACTGCTACTTGGTGTTCTTCGGCATCAAATGCACGAGGGAGTTGAAAGTTAATAGTTAAGAAGTTAAGAAGCGAAACTTGAAACGGTTTTCATCGTATAATCACTTACTCATATCCTCACATCCTCTTTTAATATTTTAATCCCTTCATCTTTTAATCAAAAAACAAACATCATGAAACGAACCATCACCTTTTTCCTGCTGCTCTCGCTGTTGGCCACCACTGGGTGGGCGCAAAGCGACACGGCTCAAAGTCAGCCGTCATGGAAGCAGCTGCTGCCCCGCCATGAGGCGCATTTCACCATTGGCGATCCGCTGATTGCCGGTGCCGTCACCGACAATTGGTGGTTTTTTGGCTTAACTAGTCATGATCCGTGGGAGGAGTACAATCCATGGAATTGGTTTAACCCTGACCAGTACGATGGCATCACGTGGTCGTCGTTTGCCCTCAATGCGGGCTACTCCTACCGTGTGGCCAAGTGGTTCTGGGTGGGCGGCAACGTCAGCTACTGCGGGTTCTACAAGCCGGTATATGACCGTCCCACTGGCCTGCGCGACCACTACGAGTACACGCACATCTTCTCGGTCATTCCGCAAGTCCGTTTCTCGTGGGTCAACAGGCCCATCGTAACCTGCTACTCTGAAATCGGTCTTGGCTTCAGCGTGGTGAACTTCAATAGAAATACCGAGAGCACCTTCGTACAGTTTGCCGGCCAGCTTACTTTTGTGGGCGTGCAGGTGGGCTATAAGTGGTATGGCAGCGCTGAGTTTGGTGTCGGCCCGATGGGCATCTTTAGGTTGGGCTTTGGTTATCGTTTTAATGGTCATAAAAAATAATTAGTCATGAAAAAGTATATTCTTATATTTTGCATTCTTTCAGTATTTTGCACCAGTTGTATTTGGGAACTCGGTGACAAGGACCGTCGTCCCACCCAGCGCGGCAAGGAGGTCCACGAATGTTGGTTCAGCATCACCGACTTTGTGCTGAACAGCTCCGTACAGACGGCTTTCTACCTCAACGCTTGGTTGGCCGCTGATAGTCTGGACCGCATCGCCATCGAAGATCAATATTTTCCGTATCAGCGCATCCGCGTAGATGAAGATGGTAATTATCAGATTTATAAGGGAGAACAGTTGATCGGCATCATCAATACTCACCAGACTCTGCTCTCTGACATCGGGAGTGCATGGGAGGTGATTTATAGACATGATGATTTGATGAGTAAATATGGATTCCTTTGTAGCGGCATGACTGTCAGTTGTGTGGAGAATGGTTGCTGGGAAATTGCTTCTGATTGGCTCGTGGACCAAGAGGATCATTACCAATTGTTAGGCGATACCCTATCGTGGAATCTGCGTCTGACTGCCGCAGCTACACCCATGAAGCTCAGCGAGACACCCTACCAGCTGGAGGGCAATGGCACATTATGTCTGGGGTATGCGGTGCTGAATTACCAAATTGACACCCCCATCCAGCAGGCTGCCAACCAGTGGGGACACTTGGATTGGACGGGGGGACAGGTAAGCCTCACCGCCAAGATGTACCAGCGAGAGGATGTGGAAGTGGGGGCCGAGTATATCGGCAATGGTCAGGTGCGCATCGACTACAAGGGTATCAAAGAGGATTGGGATTTGGAATAATATCCATTTTTCTTCCCGTGCAATATTTGAGGCTTTCTGTCGTTACATCTTTCTAAATTTTTTAAAGTGAAAAAGTGTAAAGCTCTTCTCATACTCTTGATGGTGCTTGCGTTGTCCATTCCCGGGCACGCGCAGAAGCTGAACTTTGGCGTGCCCAACCTGCAAAAATACGACAACCAGCTGTTCCATTTTGGTTTCATGCTGGGTTACAACCAGTTCGACTTCTCCATCCGCTCCGATAACGACCTCAGCCAATACGACTCCTTGATGGTCATCAACACGGCGGCCATGAGCGGCTTCAACCTCGGCATCGTCACCAACCTGCGTCTCGGCAAGTATTTCGACCTCCGCTTCATCCCCGGACTTTCGTTTGGCGACCGCGTGGTGCGCTATACCATCCTGTATCCTGATGCCTCACAACTCATCACCAAAAAACGCATCGAATCGGTATATCTTGATTTGCCGTTGCTGGTGAAATTCAAATCATCGCGAATGCACAATGTGCGCGCGTATGTCATCGCCGGCGCGCAGTACAGCCTCGACCTCATCTCGGCTGCCAAGAAAAAGAACAGCAATCCCAACGAAATCATGCTCAAACTCTACCCCCACGACGTGCAGGCACAGGTGGGCGTGGGCATCGACTTCTACTGCACTTACTTCAAATTTACCACCGAGTTCAAAATGTCATTCGGTCTGATGAACCTTCTGGTGAAAGAGGACAACATGTACGCCCAGAGCGTGCAGTCGCTCCGCTCCAAAATGCTCCAAGTCTCCTTTATTTTTGAATGAGGGGATGTGAGTTTGTGAGGAGGCGAGGATGTGATTAAAAGATGAATGTTTATTGATTTCACGTAGAGACGTAGCGCGCTACGTCTCTACATTCTCAATTTTCATCTTTTTTGCTTCTCCGTGTACTCCTCAATGAGGGCCTTGAACTCGGGCAGGTCGAAGAGGATGGACAGCTCGTGGTCGTTTTGTATCCACCTTCTTCCGTAAAAATACCCCAGCTCAAACGACTTCCGGAGGCATTTCAGGGCATTGTCGGGATCTTGCATGTCGGCATACACCTCTGCAAGATTGAACAGATCTTCCGCATCTGCAGTGTTGAAGTCGTATTTTTCTGCTATATAATGGTTGGCGGTCTCTTGGTCGCCCAAAACATAGTAGGCTAAGATTCTGTCAGGTTTCAAGGCGATGGCTTTGCGGGCGGCATCCTGTGCTGAGAGGGTATCGCCTAACTGCCAGTACATCATCATTTCAAAGCTGAAGATGCCTGAACTATCGGCGGCATCCTCGGCATGCAGCCAATCCTGTTTTAGGAATTCGAGAGCCTTCGCCCATTCGCCGTTGCGGGAATAGATGAGCGTGCGCAGTGCTGCCATCCCACCTAATGAATCGATCATGGTGTGTCGGATGACGCTGTCGGCGGTGGGTTGCAAAAGGATGAGGGTATCGCCCGACTGTCGCGAAATGGTGGATTCGTACACCTGAATAGCCTCATCAAGGCGGCCTTCATTCGCCAGAATCATTATTTTGCGATAGAGGAATTCTTCGTAGGTGAGTCCTAATTCCATCTGCTGCTCGCTGTGCTGGATGGCTTTGTCGTACTCGCCGGCAGAAGCCTCCACCGAAATCAACAAGTCGAGCATGGTGGAGTCTTTCGACAGGCTGAAGCACTTTTCTGCGTAGCCCATGGCGCGGTGGTACTCGCCCGTATGGCCACATGCTTGACAGGCGATCCAAGGCCAGGTGGGGTCGGAGGGGTATTTGGCGCACTGCGCGTCCAATTTCGCGAACAGCTGCTCGGGCACCGTGTCGGCCAGCGCATTTAATACGTCGTACAACTCTGGGTAGAACTGGTCGGAACGGATGTAGGCAACAAACTCGTTGATGGCCTCTTCATGCTGTCCCATGGTAAGGTGGAGACTTGAGGTGTAGAGCCTCAGGTAGCCCAATTGGCGGTTGAGAAGACTTGCACGCTTGGCCAGCGCCAGCGCATCATCGTACTCCTGATATTGCTCAAGGATGGTGGCTAACAGGTAGGTCGCCTCCCATGAGTTGGGGTTGAGTTCCACGGACTTCTCAAAATCGCGCCGTGCCGACGGATAGTATTCCATCGCTTTGTATGCACGACCTCGTGTATAATACAAATTGGCCATTTGGGGATACTTCTGGATGGCGACATTCATCACGTCCACAGCAGCGGAATATTCCTCCATGGCGATAAGCGCAATTCCTTTCTCCAGATAAGCGAGGTCTCGCTCTTTCTTAGACAGATACTGGATGGCGTTGTCCAAATAGGGTACGGCATCCTCGTACTGCCCCAGCTCTATTAGGGACGCACCGGCGCCGAGGTGCGAGTAGCCGGCCTTTGGGTTTTGCGCAATATCCTGCTGGAAAAGGTTGAGCGCACGCCCATAATCGCCTTCCTGATAGCTGTCGTTGGCGCGGTTTTGGAGTTCAGAAAACTTTTTCTGCGAAAATGCCATCGTCGCCATCAGCAGACAGAGGATGAACAAGAGGGTCTTTTTCATAATTGAAATGAGATTGGTTTTACAGCGGCAAAGATACAATGTTTTTTTAGAATTGAAATAGGTTGGGTGTTGTGACAAAGAAAAAATGTAGTATCTTTGCAAATTGGTTTGTTGAAGGAAAAGTGTTCGCTGGAAGACGCGGGCTTTTCTTCTATTTTATTGATGATGACTGATTTTGAGATTCTTCCTCCCATCCACTGCGAGACCGGCACCGTTCGGAATATTCTCCATTTTTTTGGCGTGGATTACAGCGAAGCGATGATTTTCGGTCTGGGAGCGGGAATCGATTTCGGTGCACCAAGGTTTGTGAAGTTCAGCGGTATCCGCGTCATCGCCTGCCGTTGCTGGCAAGGCACCATCATGACCACCTTCTTCAAACGGATTGGCGCCAAGGTGTGCTACAAACGCTATCCCTTCCTCAACAAAGAGAAGGCGATGCGCGACATGGACGCCCTGCTCGAAAAAGGCATTCCCGTCGGCATCCTCACCGAGGTTTCGTCTCTCTCGTTCATAGAGGCAGAACAGCGGTTTTTCTTCAACGGACATAGCGTGCTGGTGGCCGGAAAACAGGGCGACGACTATCTGGTGATGGACAATTTCGAGCCTCGCGAATCGCTCAAAACCATCTCCCGTCAGGATCTGATGAAGTCGCGCTTCAACATCCATATTCCACCGATTTGCGGAAATATCTATTATCTGAAAGAAGCTCCCCAGCAGCAGGTTGACATGCGCGCGGCTATCGTGAAAAGCATCCGCAAGGTGTGCTGGAAGATGCTTCACCACCCGCTCTCCTTCGAGGGCATCCGCGCAATGCGCAGCATGGCCGATGTGGTGCGTGCCTATAAGGAAAAAGAACTCGACGACCATGCCCGCAAGTTCTTCATCCACATCTATCGTATGCTGGAAATCGGCTCCGGCGGCGCAGGCTACCGCTTCCTCTATGCCGACTTCCTCGATGAGGCCGCCCCCATCCTGCAATGCGACGAACTGAAAGAGGCCGCCAACATGCTGCGCGATGTGTGCAGCGACTGGCGCGTGGTGGCCCTCTCCTCCGCCCACCTCGCCACCCGTCAGGTGGACGCCGACACCCGCCGCGCAGAGGTCGACACCATCGCCGACCACTTCCTCATCGCCGCCGACAAAGAGACCGCCGTCTTCACCCTATTAAGTAAATGCATGGAAAAATTCTAAGCCTCCCCCCTTTATCCTTTCATCCCTTCATCCCTTTCAGTTCCAATTTTCAATTATTAATTATTAATTGTAAATTGTTCATTGTTCATTGTTCATTATCAATTCCCTCCAGCTCGCTCAAAGGCAGCTCTCTCCAGCTCCTCCCGCACCGACGGGTGAGCGATGGAAATGAGCAGTTTCGCTCTTTCTCGCAGTGGCTTTCCGAACAGGTTTACGGCACCTTGCTCGGTGATGACCCAGTGTACCACCGTGCGAGGTGTCACCACGCCCGCTCCAACCGTCAGGGTGGGCACGATCTTGCTGACTCCTTTCGCCGTGATGGAGGGCATGGCCACGATGGGGATGCCGCCCTCGCTGGCTCCCGCCCCCAGCATGAAGTCGAGCTGTCCGCCCGACCCGCTGAACATGGTGCTGCCGATGGAGTCGGCGCACACCTGTCCGGTGAGGTCGATCTGTATCGCTGAGTTGAGCGCCACCACCTTCGGGTTCTGGGCAATTACCGCCGGATTGTTGGTGTAGGCCACGTCGTCGATGCGCACGTCGCGGTTGCGGTGCACATAATCGTACAGCTTCTGCGTGCCTTTGAGGAAGGTGGCCACATGTTGGCCGGGGTTGGTCTTCTTGCGGCTTCCGTCGATCACGCCGCTCTCGATGAGCGGCAGCACGCCGTCGGAGAACATCTCCGAGTGGATGCCCAGATGACGGTGGTCGCCGAGCTGTGCCAGCACCGCGTTGGGGATGTTGCCGATGCCGATTTGCAGGGTGGCGCCGTCGGGTATGAGGGCGGCGGCGTGGCGGCCGATGGCGATGTCCTGCTCGCTCAACGGCGGGAACTCCGCCTCCGCCAGCGGCACGTCGTGGCGCACCCATGCCGTGATTTTCGACAGCGGGATGCGGGCGTCGCCGTAACAGAACGGCATGTAGCGGTTGACCTGCGCAATCACATAGTCGGCGCGTTCGATGGCCGCGAGGGTGCAGTCCACCGAGGTGCCCAACGACACGAAGCCCTCCTCGTCGGGCTCGCTCACCATGATGAAAACGCCGTTCACAGGCTGGTGGCCTTCGCGGATGATACGGGCGGTGTCGGACAGCGAGCAGGGGATGTAGTCGGCATAGCCGTTTTGGGTGGCCTTGCGCACGTTGCCTCCGATGAAGAACGAGTCGAGGTGGAAGTGGCCGGCGTACTGGGGCAGCACGTAGTCGGCATAACCTTCGGTATAAAGGTGGGTGATGGTGACATTTTCCAGCTCGCTGGCGCGGGCCACGAGGGCGCGGATGAGGTGCTCGGGTGCCGCGGCCACGCAGGGCCAGTGCAGATGGTCGCCCGACTTCACGATTTTCACCGCTTCATCGGCGGTCTGGTAGGGGAGGGAGGTCATGGTGGTGATGGTTTTAAGGGATGACTGCAATATGATGTTGCAAAGATACTGAATTTATTCCGCAAAAACGCTTTCTAATGTGCTGTGCTCCAGTGAGTACTCTTTCATGTTGCACATTCCGTAGTATAGCTCTTTCCCGTCGAAAAGCCATAGGTAGTGCAGTACCTTCTTGCTCTTGCCAGGCATCATCAGTATTTTCTGCTCCGGACCGTCGTCGTCCATACGTGCCAGCACGGTGCAACTCTTGCCATGTGTGAGGTTGGTGTACGACGATTTGCCATCCTTCTGGTTGAAATTCTCCTGCGTGTCCTGATACAGCACATACACCTTCCCGTTGTCCACAAATGATGAGAACGAAATGCCCAACTTGTCGTAGGTGAACCAGTCGGGGGCGAGAGGAATGGCCTGTTTCTCAAACTGGAACGACTGCCACTTGGGCATCCGGCGGTTGTGCAGCATCTCGCCGTTGGCATCAAAGTGCTGATACACAATGTCGCGGGCATAGTGATAGTAGGTGGTGCCCTGTCCAGTCTCCACCGCCATGGCGCGGTGTTCGCCCAGCATCATCACCTCACCATCTTCCATCTCATGCAGGGCTGCGCATTGGGTGTAGAAACGTATGAAATAGAGCAACATAAACTCATGTTTCGGCTTCTGATTCTCGGTCAGCGCGCCATGTCGCACATCCTCAAAATCTTCGATTTTGTTGTTGAAGATGCAGGTGAAATACTCGGAGGTGGGCTCATCGGCCGTAGGGGCGCAATAGCCGCCGACAAAGTAGTTACCGTTTTTCAGCACCAGCAGCCGCATGGAATGAATGTTGCCGAAAGTGAGCGGTTTCACAAAACTCTTGCCGCCCTGCTGCGTGCAGCGCAGGATGTGGACGGCCGAACTGCTGTTTTTGTTTTTCGTGCCTGTACGCATCAGCAACAGGGCTTCTCCCTCGTTGGTAACCGCCAGATCTTCAACGGAGAAGCGGTCCCCATAAATCTCTGGCGAGAGCACCTTGTAGAGCAGTTCCCTGCCCGCCTCATCGTAAACATAAAAATAGAACTCTTCGGCAATCTGTTTCTTGTTGATGTTTACGAAAACTATAGCGTGTTTCGAGTGGTCGGCCGATTCAGCCGCGTAGGTCAGCACGTAGCCGTTGAAGTCGATGTCGATGGAAAGCACCGTGCGGGGATTGACGGCATAGTTGGCTCCGCAATCCTTCGGGATGGAGGCAGTGGCATACTCGAATTTCGTGGCCTTCGGGTAATTGGAGTAACCCACAAAGTAGGAGTCGCCGGCGTCGAAGGCGACCATCCGTTTGTAGTCTGCCGACAGGTCCAGTACACACGAAGAGACCGTGTTTTGCGATTTGTTGTAGGTGACGATGGAGTGGTAGCATTTCTTTAGTTTCTGCCAAATCGGTGTGCAGTAGGCCACCAACTGCTGGTCGTCGTTAGAGAGCACAGTTTGGTCGTAGTGCTCTTTCGAAAAATTCATGACCACCGGTCCGGAGGGCGTTGTGGCGGTTTGGGCGTGCAGCGATGGCATCAGTCCCACAAATAATAATACGGAAATCAGGGTAAGGGTAATGTGTTTCATGGTGATAAAATTTGGGTGGGCAAAATTAAACAAAAAAGTGATAGAGGCAATAGCGATTTCTGCATTTTCTTGTCCTTCAAACGCCTCATCCCCTCTCAAGAACGTGGAAATTCGTGACATTGAGGAGGCGCTTCAAAAAAATTTTTTAAGGGCGATATTTTTTTGATAGAATGAAAGATACAAGCGTCATCTTTCTTAAAAAATGTGTCATTGTGCAGCGTTTGCGAAAAAGTATGGAAAAACGGTTGGAAAAAGTTGTAAATTTGTGGCGAATTTTGGAGGATGGGATGAAAAGATGAACGCCGCCAACTCCCTCTTCACTTCTTAACTTCTTCACTTCTTAACTCCTTAACTCCTTAACTCCTTAACTCAAAACCACCTTCAACGAATAAACGAATCAACAAATCAACAATAAAAAACCAACAACCATGAAAACAAAAAAAATTTTCCAACCCCTGTTTCTCCTCGCCCTGATGGTAGTGGCGGGAGGCTTCAGCGCGAAGGCGCAGGAAGATAGTTGTGCCGTCAACGTGATTCACACCTACATGAACGGAAGGCTTGTTCCGTGGGACAGTGTGGAAGTACGGGTATGTCTGCCACCGTGCGAGTATCCGTATCATTACCAAACTTTTAAGATGTACTGGCCCGACACCATCCTGTCGAACTGCGCGACTCGGATTGACGAGTACGTAGCGGCTGACAAGTTGGAGCTGTCGCAGAACTATCCCAATCCCTGTCAGGGGGAGAGCAGCGTGAAACTGACCACCCGCACAGCAGGGTGTGTGCGCCTGCAGGTGATGGATGTGCAGGGACGACTCTGCTGCCAGCGCATGGAGACACTGCCAGCCGGTGAGCACACCCTTTCGCTCACCTTCCCCCACAGCGGCCTCTACTTCGTGACGGCCGAAACTGCCGAGGGCCATGAGACCTGCAAGGTTTTGTGTTCTGAGGGGAAAGGAAGCGCTTTCGGCATTCGCCTCTCTTCCGCTTCACCCCAGCTGGTGGAGAAGGCCGAGCGAGGCGGAGAAGGGTTGTTCGGGATGACCGACAAAATGAGAATTACTGCGTACATAACTCATAATGGTATAGTTCGAAATAGTGCAGTCACCGTCAACACCACATACGAATTGGAGGGATACGAATTCAGCATTTGGATGTATGAAGAAGGGGCCATCAACATTTTTATGAATGATATAGATACCAATGCCCAGCTTGAACTTGCAGGAAATACATTCCAGTTGATTGTAAGTTCCCAAACATGTCTTCCATTTATGGACATTCCACTTGGCTATACTATAACATTTGGTGATTCTACCTTCTATTCTATTCCAGAGTCATTTTCCCCTTATACGAGTTCCACATGGCATTTCAATGGTTGGTATAAATATAGGCAATTCGGAGAACTCTTTCATGTCTGTAGCATGGATGACACACTCCCTGATTCCCCACCCACACCATACGACAGAAGTCTAATTATCACATCCAATAGGGATGCCATTATCTATACCAGGAATCCATACTTATCGGGAGAAGGGTATGAAAGACTTATTTTAAGTGAATAAAACATGAAAACATATACAAGAATACTTAATGTATTATTTTACAGCCTCATAGTTTGGATGATCATTCCGTCCTGTTTATGTCAGAATAACTGTGCAGAAATTTTATATAATAGGAATGGCACTCAAATTGTTTTCAATAAGGTAGAGGGAGTTTTACATATGGAATTTGTAGAAGGGACTCCCATTTCCACAAAGAACGAAGTTTTAAATGAACTCTCTGGCATCGATAGCTATACTATGTTTCCCGACAGTTCGTATCGCTTTATTGTAGCTCAGTAGAGTTCTGATTCATTCAAGGCAAAATTATTGAGAAACAGCTGCGTGTCCTATTGCCAAAATGAATACTGCGATTCCTTAGGAGGCATTGTATGGGGAACCAATAGGATTATGGTGAAGATGAACGCCGCCAACTCCCTCTTCACTTCTTAACTCCTTAACTTCTTAACTCAAACCCTCCCTTTCAACAAATCAACGCATCAACAAATCAACCCAATTGCCCATAAAAGAAAAATCCGTATTTTTGCCCAATCATTATTGTTGAGAAAAAAGATATGGATTTTAGGATTGAAAAAGATTCGTTGGGCGAGGTACAAGTGCCCGTCGAACATCTCTGGGGCGCGCAGACCGAACGCGCACGCCAGAATTTCGCCATCGGCTTCCAGACCATGCCGATGGAAATCATCAACAGTCTGGCCGTGGTGAAAAAAGCCGCCGCTTTTGCCAACTGCGACTGCGGCGTGCTGCCCGAGGAGAAACGCGACCTCATCGCACAATGCTGCGATGAGATTCTGGAAGGAAAATGGAACGACGAATTTCCCCTCCCGGTGTGGCAAACGGGCTCGGGTACCCAAACCAATATGAATGTCAACGAGTTTGTGGCCAATCGGTCGGAAATACTGAAGAAAGGAAAGATAGTAGGGGAGGGGCGATTCATCCACCCCAATGATGATGTCAATAAGTCGCAATCTACCAACGATGTCTTCCCGACTGCCATGCGCATGGCGGTGGCGTTGTGGGCGTGTGAGGGGTTGAAGCCCGCCCTGCAGGCCCTGCACAACACGCTGAATGCCAAGGCCGCCGAGTTCGCCGACATCGTCAAGATTGGCCGCACCCACCTGATGGATGCCACCCCGCTGACCCTCGGTCAGGAGTTTTCGGGCTACGCCTCACAGGTGGCGCACGGCATGGAGGCGCTTGACGCCGCGCTGCCCCACCTGATGGAGCTGCCCGTGGGCGGCACCGCAGTGGGTACCGGCCTCAACACGCCGGAAGGCTACGCCGACAAGGTGGTGGCCTATATCAATCTTTTCAGCGGCATGCCGTTCACTCGCGCTGCCTGCACTTTCGAGGCCATGATGTCGCACGACTCGCTCGTGGAGATGTCGGGCGCCTTGAAGCGCATTGCTGTTTCGCTGATGAAGATCGCCAACGACTTCCGCCTGCTGGGTTCCGGCCCGCGTAGCGGCATCGGCGAACTGGTGCTGCCCGCCAACGAACCGGGCTCCTCCATCATGCCCGGCAAGGTCAACCCCACCCAGTGCGAGGCCCTCGCCATGGTGTGCTGCCAGGTCATCGGCAACGATGTGGCAGTGACGACCGGCGGCCTGCAGGGCCACCTCGAACTCAACGTCTTCATGCCGCTCATCGCTCGTAACCTCACCGAGTCGATGTGCCTGCTCACCGACGCAGTGCGCTCATTCGAGGAGCATTGTGTGCGCGGGGTGCAGCCCAACACGAAGCGTATTCGCGAGCATCTCGACCAGTCTCTCATGCTGGTCACCGCCCTTAACCCGCATATCGGCTACGCCAACGCCGCCAAAATTGCCTTGTACGCACACCAGCACGATGTCACCCTCAAAGAAGCCGCCATCGCTCTGCAGCTGGTGTCCGCCGAAGATTTCGACGCATGGGTGGTGCCCGAAAAAATGGTGCGCCAGATTTGAGATTTTTTGTAATTTTGCATTCATCAATATTCAATAATTATGTCATACATGACCCCCAAACCTTATCCTTATACGGATGAACAAATTCAACAGAGAATTGCCGAATATCGTTCGGCTGAACTGAAGTATTTCGATGCGCCGAAGGCCTATCGTTTTCTTCTGAATGTTATCGACCTCACCACGTTGGAGGGCAGCGACAATGCCGCCCGCGTGCAGCAGTTGTGCGAAAAGGCGCTGTCGTTCCGCGACGATGCCCACCAGATTCCCACTACTGCCGCCGTGTGCGTCTATCCGCCGTTCGCCGCACAGGCGAAAGCCATCCTGAAAGACACTGATTTGAATGTGGCGTGCGTGGCCGGCGCTTTTCCTGCCGGACAGTCGCCCATCGAGATCAAGATTGCGGAGGTGGCCTACGCCGTGGCACAGGGTGCCGACGAGATCGACATGGTGATTTCGCGCGGCAAGTTCCTCGAAGGTGACTACCAGACTGTTTATGACGAGATTGCCGCCATCAAGGCCGCCTGCGGTCACGCCCACCTGAAAGTGATTCTGGAGACCGGCGAGCTCGGCACCGCTGACAATATATATAAAGCATCGCAAATCGCCATCGCGGCTGGTGCGGATTTCATCAAGACTTCTACCGGAAAAATCAAGGTCAATGCCACGCCGGAGTCTTTCCTCGTGATGCTCGATGCCATCAAGGCACACTATGAGGCCACGGGTAAGATGGTGGGCATCAAGCCTGCCGGCGGTATCGCCGATGCCGAAATAGCCCTCTTTTTCCTCAAGATTTTGGAGCAGGTGCTGGGCGAAAAATGGCTCACCAACCGCTATTTCAGAATAGGCGCCAGCCGCCTTGCAGATAAGGTCAGAGCGGAGATTTGAAATTTTTTTTCAAAAAAATTATAAATTTGTGATTTAGAATAAAATAAAAGTTGTATTTTTGCACGCTTAAAAATCAGAGCTATAAACCATTACATTTTATAACCAAATTTAATACATTTCAATTATGACTAAAGCAGAAATCGTAAACGAAATCGCCAACAAGACCAACCTTGACAAAAGCACTGTTCAGGCTGTAGTAGAGAAATTCATGGATACCGTTAAGATGTCTCTTTCTAACGGTGAGCCCGTTTATCTGAGAGGCTTCGGTAGCTTCATCATCAAGGAACGTGCTGAGAAGACCGCCCGTAACATTTCGAAAGGTACTACCATCACGATCCCCGCTCACAAAATTCCCGCTTTCAAACCCTGCAAGACCTTCTCTAACTCCGTTAAGAAATAATTTTTCATAACCTTAAAATATTCACTACTATGCCTAGCGGTAAAAAAAGAAAAAGACACAAGATGTCTACCCACAAGCGTAAAAAACGCCTCAGAAAGAACAGACACAAGAAGAAATAATGCTTCTTGTGCCACTTCATTAAAACTAAATTGCAGTCCAATCGACTGCAATTTAGTTTTTTCTATTTATTCTCCTAAATCTAATTTATGCCTGACCTAACGAAAGAATTAGTCATCACCAAACACCCTGCGGAGGTACAGATTGCGCTGCTTGAAAACAAGCGGCTTGTTGAACTTCACCAGGAAAAATCTACCGAACAGTTTAGCGTAGGTAATATCTACGTCGGAAAGGTCCGCAAAATTATGCCGGGGCTCAACGCAGCATTCGTCAATATCGGCTGCGACAAGGACGCTTTCCTCCATTATCTCGACATAGGCCCCAACACCCTTACCCTCAACGAATTTGTGAAAGGCGTCATCGCCGGCGGCAAACGCTCCCTCGGCGCAGTCACCCGCCAGCCTGCCCTCGAAAAGAACGGCAAAATCAGCGACGTGCTCTCCACCGGACAGTCCATCCTGGTGCAGATCGCCAAAGAGTGCATCTCCACCAAAGGCCCCCGCATCACCACCGAAATCTCCTTCGCCGGCCGCTATACCGTGCTGGTGCCCTACGGCGACAAGGTGTTCGTATCCCAAAAAATCAAAGGTTCCGCCGAACGTAAACGCCTCCGTCAGATTGTTGCAGGCTTCAAACCCCGCAACTTCGGCGTCATCGTGCGCACCGTCGCAGAAGGCAAAACCGCCGAAGACCTTGAGAAAGACATCAACCAGCTGGTCAAGAAATGGCAGGTCATGATCGACAAACTGGTCGGCGCTGAACCGCCCGTCAAAGTGGCCTCCGAACTCGACCGCACCTCCTCTCTCATCCGCGACATCGTCAACGACTCCTTCCACGCCATCTATGTCGATAACAAGGAGCTTTTCGAGGAGGTGAAGAATTTCATGCACTCCTTCTCCGATGGCAAGGATGTGCCCGATATCGTCAAATTATACAAAGATAAAACTCCTATCTTTGAGCATTTTAACGTCGCCAAACAGATCAAATCCTCCTTCGGAAAGGTGGTCACCATCAAAAATGGGATCTATCTGGTCATCGAACAGACCGAAGCACTGTGCGTGATTGATGTGAACAGCGGCAACCGCGTGAAATCCTCCAACTCGCAGGAGGAAAACGCCCTGCAAGTGAACCTTGCCGCTGCCGACGAGATCGCCCGCCAGATGCGGCTCCGCGATATCGGTGGCATCATCGTGGTGGATTTTATCGATATGTCCACTGCCGTCAACCGCACCCAGCTGTACAAACACATGGCTGAACTGATGACCGGCGACCGAGCACGCCATACCGTGCTGCCTCTCAGCAAGTTCGGACTGATGCAGATTACCCGTCAGCGCATCCGCCCCGTCACCACCATCGACATCCTCGAGCGCTGCCCCGTCTGCCAGGGAACCGGCAAAATCAAACCGGCCATCCTCATCGAAGAGAATCTCGAGAATATCATCAATTTCCTCTTCCAAGAACAGCGCGAAGGCAAAATTACCATAGAATTACACCCGATTTTATATGCTTATTTTACTAAAGGATTGATTAGTAAGCAGGTAAAATGGTTTTTCAGATATAAAAAATGGATTCGGCTCCGCCAGAACACCGACTGCCATCTGTTGCAGTACAAGTTTTTCAACCAGGATATGGAGGAAATTGTGTTGTGGGACTCGCAGCCGAAAACACAAAAAGGTGACAACTGATGGCATTGATTCTCATTACCAATGACGACGGTTACGCCTCCAAGGGCCTCCGCACACTGGTGGAGGTGGCTAAGGAGTTTGGCGAGGTGGTAGTGGTGGCTCCCGACGGTCCCCGCTCGGCCAGCAGCCACGCCATCACGATGAACACCCCGCTGCGGTTGCATCACTACCACACCGATGATGACGGCACCCGCTACTTCCGCACCAACGGCACCCCTTGCGACTGCGTGAAACTCGGTCTCCGTGTGGTGCTCAGGGACCGTCCCGCCGACCTCGTGCTGTCGGGTATCAACCACGGCTCCAACTCCTCCGTCAGTCTGATTTATTCCGGCACGATGGGAGCCGCCGTGGAAGCCACCCTTTCGCACGTGCCTGCCATCGGTTTCTCGCTGCTCGACTATCACGCGGATGCTGACTTCACCGCCGCCCGCCACTATGTGCGGCTCATCCTGCAAGAGATGTTGCGGCATCCCTTCACTGACGAGGCATCGCTCAACGTCAACATCCCCAACGTGCCGCTCCAGGCCATCAAAGGGGTCAAGGTTACCCGTCAGGCCAAAGGCTACTGGCAGGAGGAAATGGTGGAGCGCACCGACCCGTATGGCGGTAAGTACTATTGGCTTACAGGCAGATTGGAAATTACGGATAATGGGGAAGATACATGCGAATGGGCACTGCAGCACAACTACGTGTCGGTGCAGCCCGTGCAGAACGACTTTACCCATCATGCATTCATCCCACAACTTAAATTTTTGGAAGAAATATGAAAAAGTTAATCGAAAAATTACGTCGCGACTCTTGGGGAATGGGCATTTTCCTCGGTCTAGTGGTGCCCGCCATCACCTTCGGCGTCTTTCTCGGCCTCTTCGCGTTAGCCCTTCACTTGGCTCCCCGTACCGAAGCCATCGATGTCTTCGACATCAATACGATCTGTAAAATCGTGCTGCTCAGCATGGTGCCCAGCGTTTTTGTGATGCGCTATTACCTGCTTAAACTGAAGTACGATTACACCGGACGCGGCATCCTCTTGATGACGTTCCTTATCGCCATCGTTTTCACGATTCTCAACTTCGTAAACTAATTTTTTTGTGAAATCCCTGCATAATCTCCTCCGCCGACTTTTCATAGCCGTCGGCTTGTAGATATGCGGCAATGCTCTTGCCTAATTCAGTATCTGGAAAACGCTCAACCAATGCACGATAGGTCTTAGCCGCCTCTTGGCGCATCCCTAAATTCTCGTAAATCTGCCCTTTGTAATAATAGGCATAAATCATGTTGCGGTAATCGGGATAGTTCTGCCGCAATTTTTCCAAAATATTGACCGCCTCGAGGGCCTGCTCCCTTCTCTGTTTTTCATCAGCATTCGAAAAGGCAACCTGCATCTGATTGATGCCAGCATAAAGCATGAAATGCGGAGAAAGCGTGTCTTTGGGATTCAGTTTTGCATAATCAACTGCTTCATTCACAAATTGTTGCATCTTTTCCCGATTCATGCTCCCATGTTGCGTCAATGAGTCCACCTCTTTGTAGAGGGCAATGATGGCCTTCGAATCTTTGTGAGAATTCTCTATCTTGCTATCGGATTGATTGACAGTTTCTTGTGCCTTGTGACAGCCCGATAGCAGCAGCATTATGCCGATCAGGAGAATGAGAGATTTTTTCATGGTAAAAGAGAGGGTTATTTGCGGGCAGTTTTGTAGTTGGGACGAACTTTACCTCCGGCAATGTCGGTGAGTTTGCGCTTCAAAATCATCTTTTTGAGAGAAGAAAGATGGTCGGTAAATACCTGTCCTTCAATATGATCATACTCATGCTGGATGATGCGAGCCACGCAACCCGAAATGGTCTCGGTCTTTTCTTCCAAATCTTCAGTAAGATAGGTGATTTCGATGGAAGTGGGACGATACACATCTTCGTGAATGTCGGGCAGACTCAAACAGCCTTCGTTGAAGGGCTGCTCCTCGCCAAAACGCTTGGTGATGACCGGATTGATGAAGGCCAGTTTGCGAATCTCTTCGTTGGGATAACTCTCTTTGAAAGGTGCTGAATCAATGACAAATATGCGCAACGACTTGCCCACCTGCGGGCCGGCCAGACCGACTCCATTAGCGTTGTACATTGTCTCAAACATGTCGGAAACTAACTGTTTGAGCTCCTCTTTTCCCATTTCAACATTCGCGGCCTGTTTTCTCAAAACCGGCTGACCATATAAATAAATTGGTAAAATCATGGTTGTATGTTATTTCTGTTGTTCTCTATTTCAAGTTGTTGCATATATGTTTGCAGAATGATGGTGGCGCTGATGGTGTCCACCAAAGCCTTGTTCTGCCTCTCCTTTTTCTTCAAGCCTGAGTCAATCATGGTCTGGAAGGCCATCCGCGAGGTGAAACGCTCATCCATGCGGGCGATGGGAATATCTGGGAAGCACTTTTTTACACGGTTGACGAAGGGTTCGATATAACGGGTTGAATCGGAAGGCTGGTTCTGCAAAGTCTTGGGTTCGCCAATTACTATTATGTCAACTTTCTCTGTTTCAATATAATGCTTGAGATAATCGAAAGCCTGACTCACGTGTACGGTCTCCAAGGGATGGGCGCAAATGCGCAACTCATCGCTCGCGGCAAATCCAACCCGCTTCTGTCCGTAGTCAATGGCAACGATTCTTCCCATCAGAAACCCTGTTCAGTGATTGTTTTTTGAAGAAGATCTGAAAAATACTCGTTGTCTTCCTTTTTGTAACGGCGCAACACCCAGTCTTCGGCCAAATTGTGGAAGTGATTCTCTTTCACCATGTTGACATTGTTGGGTGCCTGTTCCATGGTGGCGTAGGCCGTATTGATTTCTTTTTCTGAATATTCGCGGTAGGTTTCGTGGTGGATGAGGGTGGAGTTGGAAATCTTGGGGGTGAGGGGAGTGTCGGGGTGTGCGGGGTAGCCCATCGGGATGCACGCTACCGGTATGACATGTTTCGGAAGTTGAAGAATGTCAATGAATTGCGGTGTGTTATAGGTGATGGTGCCCAGCCAGCAGATGCCCAGCCCGAGCGATTCGGCGGCCACACAGGCGTTCTGGGCGGCGATGAGCGCGTCGGTGACGGCCCATTGGTACGCCTGCAGGTTGTGGTAGGCATCGGTCGGCGTGTTGCGGCACTCGCAGTAGCGGTCGAAGCGGTGGAAGTCGGCGCAGAAGGTGAGAATGAGCGGCGCGTTGGTGGCGATGGGCTGGTTGAAATGTGCCGGTGCCATCTTGCGCATCATCTCCTTGTCCTGCGTCACGATAATGCTGAAAAGCTGCATTCCGCCCATGGTGGAGCCGTTGCACGCGGCGGCCAGAATCTGGTCGAGTGTCTCTGGTGCGACGGGCTGGTCGGTGAATTCGCGGATGCTGCGGTGCTGAAGCATAGTGTCGATAGCGTTCATGGCAGACGGTTATAGTTTTTTGATACCGATGATTTCACGCACGTCGCGCACGGTGGGAGCTGCGCTGGCATGAGCCTTCTCCGCACCCCGCTCGATGACTTTTCGCAGATATTCGTCGTTGCCCCGCAACTCTAAAATGCGCTCGTAGATGGGAGCGTTGAACGCCGTGATGTCGGCGGCCAGCTGCTTCTTCATATCGCCGTAGCGGATGCTGCACTTGTTGTATTCCTCTTCGAAAAACTTCACGGTGTCTTCCGCCGACACGGCACGCATCAGCTGGAACAGGTTCTCGATGGCCTGCGGCTTCGGCTGCCCCGGCTCGGTCGGACCGCTGTCGGTCACCGCCTTCATCACCTTCTTCTTGATGACCTCGGGCGCGTCGGAAAGGTAGATGCAGGAATTTTCGTTATCGGATTTCGACATCTTGGTGCTGCCGTCCAATCCGGGAATCTTCACCAATGCCTGTCCGAAGTTATAGGCGACAGGCAGTTTGAAATACTCCACCCCGTAGAAGTTGTTGAACCGCTGGGCGAAGTCGCGGGTCATCTCCAGATGCTGCTCCTGATCCTTGCCCACGGGCACCTTGTCGGCGCGGTGTACGAGGATGTCGGCAGCCATCAGAATGGGGTAGGAGAGAAGCCCTGCGTTGACGTTGTTGGGCTGTCGGCGCACCTTCTCCTTGAAGGAGCTTACACGCTGAAGCTCACCCACATACACATTCATCGAGAGCAGCAAACTCAGCTCGCAAACCTCCGGCAGGTCGCTCTGTATATAAAGGGTGGCCTTTTCGGGGTCGAGACCCGCTGCCAGGTAGTCAATCAGCACGTTTTTCACATTCGTGCGCAGATCGGCCGGCTTGGGATGCGTGGTGAGGGAGTGGTAGTCGGCAATGAAGAAATAGCAGTCGTTTTCCTCCTGCATTTTGATGAAATTCCGTAAGGCACCGAAGTAGTTTCCGAGGTGAAGAAAACCGGTGGGCCTGATTCCGCTTAATACTTTATCCATATTACAAAATTGAGGCTGCAAAGATACAAAAATGTTCGGAATTGGCAGCCTCTATCCTTCCTGCAAAGCGCAGAATTTGGCATATTCTCCGCCGAGGGCGATCAGCTCGTCATGGTTGCCCCTCTCAATGATGCGGCCGCCCTGCACAAACAATATCTCATCCGCCCGCCGGATAGTGGACAACCGGTGCGCCACCACTATCGTGGTTCTTCCCTCCATCAGGCGCTGCAGCGACTGCTGCACAATGTATTCCGATTCGGTGTCGAGGGCCGATGTGGCCTCGTCCAAAATCAGCACCTGCGGATTTTGCAGCACGGCGCGCGCAATACTCAACCGCTGCCGCTGCCCGCCCGACAGCATCATGCCGCGGTCGCCGATCACCGTGTCGTAACCCTCGGTCATCTCCATGATGAAATCGTGCGCCAACGCGGTCTTCGCCGCCTCCTCTACCATCTCGCGTGTCACCCCCTCTTTGCCGAAGGCGATGTTGTGGTACACCGTGTCGTTAAACAAGGTGATATCTTGGTTGACAATTCCGAAGATACTTCGTAAATCACTGATTTTCAGTTTTCTTATATCAATTCCATCAATAAGAATTTGACCCTCTTTCACATCATAAAACCTCGGCAACAAATCTACAATGGTCGATTTGCCGCTGCCCGACGCGCCTACTAAGGCCACAGTTTTCCCTTTTTTTAAGGTGAAACTGATATCACTCAGCACCTCCTCGTTGCCATCCTCCCGATAAGAGAAATGCACGTGGCTGTACGCGATTTTGTCGTCAAAGGTCTTCTTGCTCACCGGCTCTTTCGCCTCTTCAATCACCTCATCTTCATCAATAACACGGAAAATACGGTCAGCCGAAGCCATGCCCTTTTGAATGGTATAGTACGATGACACAATGGATTGTGCCGGCGGGATGATGCGCGCAAAGATGACAATGAACAAGATCAGTTTTTCGCCAGTCATCGCGGCATCCGACACCACGAAATTGCCACCCAACAACAGCACGATGACCAATGCAAGGATACACAAGAACTCCACCAGCGGCGCTCCGATTTCCGTCTTGCGGAAGATGCGGCGGTTCAGCACAAAAAAGCGGTCGTTCATCTTGCGGAAACGGCGGTCGGCATAGTCGGTGGCCGTATGTCCCTGTATGATACGCAACCCGCTGATGGCTTCGTCGAATGCCGAGGTCATCCTGCCCAAAATCTGCTGCGCCTCCGTGGAATTTTTCTTGATGCTTTTCCCAATCTTCGCTATCAAAATTCCCGCTGGGGGCAAAATAATCAAGGTAAGGAAGGTTAATTTATAACTAATTGAAAATAATGTAATTAAAAATACAATTACTAAAATGGGGTCCCTAAAAAACATCTGCAGACTGCATACTACCGACCATTCCACCTCCTGCACGTCGGAACCAATACGGTTGAGGATATCGCCTTTTTTCTGCCGGTTGTAAAAAGAGAGAGGAAGGATGAGCAGCCGATGATAGACATCGCGCCGCAATCCTTTCGAGATGCCCGCACGAATCGGTGCGTTGGCATATAAACCAAGATATCGAAAAAGATTGGAAAATAAAGTGCTGACAATCATTGTGATAGCAATGAATACCAGCGCATAAAACTGTCCGTAGTCATGGATGATAATCCCCATGTAATAGTAGAAGGTGTTCAGTATGTCGTTGGCATTCAGCGAAAGTTCTGGCCGCTCGGTCACCATCGTGCCATTGCCGAAGAGCACAGACAGAAAGGGGGCCACCATCGACAGCGAGAAAACAGAAAAGACCGCATAGCAGAGGTTGAAGAAGAATATCAGTACGATATTGATCTTAAAATCACGGAGATAGGTAAGAACTCGCCGGAACTGCTTCATGCCTTCAGGTTTAGGATTTTCTGTAAGGCGATGTCGGCATGCCGCTGCTCAGCCTCAAAAGTCTGCCCGGCGATGTGCGGCGTAAGAATCACATTGTCAAGTAGTGAGAGCGCAGTCAATGCTTCGTCCCACTCCTCTTTGGGCGGGATTTTCAGCCGCACTGACTCATATTCCAGTACATCCAATGCCGCACAGCCAACGCGTCCGCTTCTAACGGCTTGTACCAGTGCTGCCGTGTCCACCACACTGCCCCGACAGGTGTTGAGGAGGATGACACCGTCTTGAACTTTGGTGAGAAAATCTTCATTTACTAAATGATGATTTTCGGGCAAATAATTGATATGTAGCGAAATGACATTGCATTTTTCTTGTATCTCCTCTATAGAAGACACTCGAACGAAGGTATCAGTAATATCGGTTCTGAACTTGTCATAAACGAAAATTTCGCAGCCGAAGTTCTTCAGGATGCGGGCGAAGGCCGGACCGGTATGACCATAACCGATAATGCCAATTCGTTGGGAGGCCAGTTCGCGTCCTTTGTTGGCTTCGCGCCGCCAGGCTCCGTCGCGCACCTCATGGTCGGCACGGGCGATGTGGCGCAGAGCCGCCATCAGCATTCCGAGAGCATGTTCCGCCACCGACTGCGCGTTGCCTTCCGGCGTGCTTATGCAGGCAATACCGCAACGAGTGGCATAGTCCGTGTCGATGTTCTCCACGCCGGAACCGAGCCGCACGATGAAGCGGAGGTGCCGTTTGGTGTCAATCAGCGGTGCATCCACCCGAAAACGACTGCGGATGACCAGCCCGTAGAGATCATCGTCCATCCTGCAGAAGTCGTCGTAGGTCAGGTCTGTGCGTGTCTCGCATTCGTACCCGTGCGCACGCAGTCCCTCCTGCAGCGAGGGCGCGGTGCGATCCACAATGATGACTTTTCGTTTCACGGATTCGGCCATCGGTTACGACATTTGCTCCACAGGCATCACAAAGGCGCGGATGCCCTGCTGCGGTGCGCTGGCATCCAAACGATGGATTTCGTCCATCAGCGGAGCCACTTTCTCTTCAGGAATAAAGGTGATGATGGCGGAGTTGAGCGTCGGCCAGGCATGCGTGCCATAATGCGGTTCGCCGGTCTCATTGCCGCGCCCCTGCACCTCTTCCCAGAAAGTAAATCCGCGGATGTCCAATTGGTCAAGCGCATCGATCATTTCTGTATAAAAAGCCTTGTAAAATGAGATGAATACTGCTTTCATATTATTGTTATGTATGATTATTGTCGTTTTATCGTGTCGCATCAAATTCATCATAGTCGAAATTGTCCTCCCACTCCTCGTAGTCGAAATCGTCTTGTGGAAGCATCCCGTCGCCTTCTCCCCTCGAAGATATCTCCCACAGATGGTCAAAATAGCGGCAACCGCAGTAGCGGCGTGACTTGCGATTCATCTTTCGTTCCAAAAAAGTAGTGGTTTTCACATACGACTTCCACTCATTTGCAGAAATGTGTCCGTCTAATGCCACAATCCGCTTGCAATATGCCATGTATGCGGAATGAATTTGCTCACAGTTCTGGGAAGCATCAATGGCTTTCTCATATCGTGACCACGGATCGTCTGGACGCAAAGAAGCCTCCTGCGATATTTTGCAGGAGGCTAAGGTTATGGTAGTTAGTGTGATAATGCCGATAATCTGTGGGCTCATCGCTGATTTTATCTTCTGGAAGAGGATGAACTGCTGGAGTGTGAGCTGCTTGAGGAGTGCGAGCCGCCGCTGTAACTGCTGCCTGAACGGGAGGATGAACTGGAAGAACTGGAGTGGCTGCTATGGCTGGAAGAAGAGTTGTAGGAACTTGACGGACGGCTGTTGGTTGATGATGAACGGCTGCTGCTGGATGAGGAACTGGAAGGTCTGCTGTAGCTGGATGAGCTGTTAGAGGAAGAACTGCTGTTAGACGGTCTGCTGTAGCTGGAAGAGCTGTTAGAGGAAGAATTGCTGTTGGACGGTCTGCTATAGCTGGAAGAACTGTTGGAAGAAGAACCGCTATTGTAGGAGTTGGAAGATCTGTTATTGTTGTAGTTGGAGGGCAGCGGGGTGCGACTGCTGGGAGCCGGTGCCGTAACACTGCTGGGACGACTCGTATTGCTGTTGTAGCTCGAATTGTTGTTATAGTTATTGTTATTGTTGGAAGGAGTGGTCACACGGCTGGAGTTGTTGTAGTTCGAATTGTTGTTATAGTTATTGGAAGGAGTGGTTACGCGGCTTGAGTTGTTGTTATAGTTATTATTGTAGTTGTTGTTGGAATTGTAACCGTTGTCTCTGCTTGAGTTGTTGTTATAGTTATTATTGTAGTTGTTATTGGAAGGCGTAGTCACACGGCTCGAGTTGTTATTATAGTTGTTGTTATTGTTGGAAGGTGTAGTCACACGGTTCGAGTTGTTATTATTGCTGTTAGGAGTGTAACCATTGTCTCTGCTGGTGTTGTTGTTATAACCGTTGTTGTAGTTATTGTTATTGTAGTTATTATTGTTGGAAGGCGTAGTCACACGGCTTGAGTTGTTGTTGTAGTTATTGTTGTTGGTAGCAGGTGTCACGTTACTCTCTCTGGCATTGCCGTTATTATTGGGGTTGCTCACACGGTTATTGTTGTCAGTGTTGGGATTAGACACACGGCTTGAGTTGTTGTTGTAGTTATTGTTGTTGGTAGCAGGTGTAACGTTGCTCTCTCTGGCAGTGCCGTTGTTGGTGGGATTGCTCACACGGTTGTTGTTGTCAGTGTTGGGATTAGAAACACGGTTCGAGTTATTGTTGTTGGTAGCAGGTGTAACATTGCTCTCTCTGGCAGTGCCGTTATTAGTAGGATTGGCAACTCTGTTGTTGTCAACATTAGGGTTCGCAACTCTATTATTATTCTCTTTGTTGGTGTTGGAAGAGTTGGCCGAGGCAAGGGCTTCGTATCGTTCGTTGAAGCTCATCGGGGAGACCGTACGGATGGAGGAGGCACCGCCGCTGCTGGGCTCGTTTTTGTATTCAGCCACACCGCCGTTGTTGCCATATCCGTTGGGACGTCTGCCTCTGCCGTTGTTGCCGGCGTTGGTGGCGGAAGCCGTTTCTCTGTGTCCAATGTAGAAGGAACCGTTGTGGTCGTAGTTGTTGTGGTAGTAGCCTGCATGGCTTCCAGCGTAATATCCATCATAGTATCCGTTGAGGTATCCATTGTGATAGCCGTGATGATAGCCGTTGTGGTATCCATGGTGATAACCTCCGTGGTGATAGCCATAGTAGTAGGGGTTGTTGTACCATCCGAAGTGGTGATGGTTGTGATAGGGGTGATGGCAACTCCAGCCCCAGCCATAGTTGAAACCGTAGTGGTAGTAGCCATAATTGTAGTAGTACGGACGATAGTAATAGGTCGGCCACCACCAGTTGTAACCGAGGTAGATGCTCACACCCCAGCATGCCGGATCGTAGCTGTACCAGTAGTGGTTGGTGAAGTACGGATCGTAGTAGCTCCAACCGTAGTCGCAGCAAGAGTGGAAACGACGGATACGTGAGGTGTAGTAGTAATCGTAGTAACTGTCGTCATCGAAATAGTAGTTGTTGGTGATGTACGTGTTGCCGTTGCCATCAGAATACGAGCTGGAATTGGAAGAGGTGCCGGCATAATAATTGCCAGTGTTCGGGTCGTAATACGTGTTGCTGTTGGCGTCGTAGTACAAGCCCGTCTCTTCATCGTAATAATAGGTCACATTATTATTACCGTTGTTGCTGTAATTGTTGTTATTGTTGTTGTAATTTGGCGCGTTATTGTAGCCATTGTTCGCATTGTTCGGTGTGGCGTTGGAATTGGAATAATTGGCCGGTGCCGGATTCGGACGTACATATTGCGCATCCGTGGAACTGCTATAGATGTCATCGTAGTAGGTCAATGACTCTAATTTACAAGAAGTTGCCAGTATGGCTAACGCAAGGACGGAAAAATACACTAACTTTTTCATAACTTTATCTCCTTTCTGTTTGCGGCTGGGTGATATAATTTTTGTATTTTTGCAAACTTGATTTTAAGACCACAAAAATACTAAAAAGTTCAAAAAGAAAGGGAGAAAATGGCAAAAAATTTCACGACACGTGCAGAAAACTATTCGCAATGGTATAATGACATTGTCAAAAAGGCTGATTTAGCAGAGAATTCTGCGGTCAGAGGATGTATGGTGATCAAGCCGTACGGCTATGCAATCTGGGAGAAGATGCACGACGCTTTGGACAAGATGTTCAAGGAGACGGGGCATGTGAACGCTTATTTCCCGCTGTTCATTCCGAAATCGTTCCTCAGCCGTGAGGCCGACCATGTAGAGGGCTTCGCGAAAGAGTGTGCGGTCATCACCCACTATCGTTTAAAAAATTCCCCTGATGGCTCAGGAGTAATTGTTGACCCTGAGGCCAAGCTGGAGGAAGAGCTGATTGTTCGCCCCACGTCAGAAACCATCATCTGGAGCACTTACAAAAACTGGATACAGTCGTATCGTGACCTGCCGTTGCTCTGCAACCAGTGGGCCAACGTGGTGCGCTGGGAGATGCGTACCCGTTTGTTCCTCCGTACTGCTGAGTTCTTGTGGCAGGAAGGCCATACCGCCCATGCTACCGAACAGGAAGCCCGCGAGGAGACCGCCAGAATGCTGGAGGTGTATGCCGACTTCGCCGAGAATTACATGGCTATGCCTGTCCTGAAAGGTGTGAAGTCGCCGAACGAGCGTTTCGCAGGCGCTATCGACACCTACTGTATCGAGGCTATGATGCAGGATGGTAAGGCTTTACAGGCTGGTACCTCGCATTTTCTTGGACAGAATTTCGCCAAGGCTTTCGACGTGCAGTTCTTGAACAAGAGCAATAATCTTGAATATGTATGGGCTACCTCATGGGGCGTTTCTACCCGTTTGATTGGTGCTTTGATCATGACGCATTCGGATGACAATGGTCTGGTGCTGCCGCCCAAGCTCGCCCCGATTCAGGTGGTCATTATTCCTATTTATAAAAGTGATGAACAGAAAGCCGCCATTACCGAAAAGGTACAGGTGCTCATGGCTAAGCTGAAAGCTAAAGGAATTAGTGTGAAATATGATGATGATGATTCCCAGCGTTCTGGCTGGAAGTTTAATGAGTATGAGGTGAAGGGTGTCCCGGTACGTGTGGCTATCGGTCCTCGCGACTTGGAGAACAACAGTGCTGAGGTCGCCCGCCGCGACACGCTCGAAAAAGCCAATTATGCATTGGATACTTTGGATGAAACCATCGAGAAACTGTTGGATGACATCCAGCACAACCTCTTCCAGCGTTCGTTGGAGTTCCGCGACAGCAACATCCGTAAGGCTGACACGTGGGAGGAATTTGTGGATATTCTGGACAACAAGTCTGGCTTTGTGTATGCCCACTGGGACGGTACCACCGAGACGGAAGAGAAAATCAAAGAGTTGGCGAAGGCTACCATCCGTTGTATTCCGTTCAACAACCCGTTGGAGGAGGGCAAGTGTATTCTTACGGGCAAGCCTTCCAAGCAGCGTGTAGTTTTTGCAAGAGCTTATTAATCAGTAATTTTTACTGATTAAAAAAGAGGCTGGTTCAATTGAACCAGCCTCTTTTTGTTGTAAGTGCTAACGGACTACTCTTCGCGTCCGTGGCAGTTCTTGTATTTCTTGCCGCTGCCGCAGGGACAGGGATCGTTGCGTCCCACTTTTTTCTCCACGCGGATGGGGGCGCTGCCTTTGCCACCTTGGGCCACTTGACGGCCGCCGCCCACCTCGCTGCGACTGGTCTGCAGCTTCTTGGCATCCGACTCGGGCAGTTTGGCCTCTTTGATTTGCGGCTGTTGCTGCTGGAATTCGGGAAGAGCGCCCTTGGTGAGGAAGGAGACGATCTCGCGGTTGATGCGCTTGATGAGGGCATCGTACAGACCGAAGGATTCGAGTTTGTAAATCAAGAGCGGATCCTTATGCTCATAGGAGGCGTTCTGTACCTCCGTCTTGAGGTCGTCGAGGTCGCGGAGGTGCTCTTTCCACGCGTCGTCGATGGCGGCGAGGGTAATGCTCTTTTCGATGGAGAGCTTGATGCCGTATGATTTGGTCTCATAGCAGTATTTCAGCGGGGCGACCACATTTAGCATCTTGGTGCCGTCGGTGATGGGCAGGGCGATGTTGAGGTAACGCTGGCCGTCGGTAAGGAAGACGCGTTCTACGATGGGGTAGATCTGGTTGCAGAGGTTCTCCATACGGGTATTGTAATTGTCGATGACCAGCTGCTGGATTTCTTCTTTCATCTTGTCGGGGCGGCCTTCAAGGAAGTCGTTGTCGGTTTCGTAGGGGGAGCTACATCCACAGATGGTCAGGAGGTCTTCGCAGAATCCGTCGTAATCTTTGGCTTCCCAGTTGTCGTTGACGATGTCATCGCACACTTTGCTGAAGATTTCGGCCAGGTCGATGGGGAGACGGTCGCCGAAGAGGGCGTTGCGACGTTTCTTATAAATATTGTCACGCTGTGAGTTCATCACATCGTCGTACTCGAGGAGGCGTTTACGGATGCCGAAGTTGTTCTCTTCCACCTTTTTCTGAGCGCGTTCGATGGACTTGGAGATCATGCTGTGCTGGATGACCTCGCCGTCTTGCAGTCCGAGGCGGTCCATGACGCTGGCGATACGTTCGGAGCCGAAGAGTCGCATGAGGTTGTCTTCGAGGGAGACATAGAACTGGGAGCTACCTTCGTCGCCCTGACGGCCGGCACGACCGCGCAGCTGGCGGTCCACACGGCGGGAGTCGTGACGCTCGGTGCCGATGATGGCAAGACCGCCCATTTCCTTGACACCAGGTCCCAGCTTGATATCGGTACCACGACCGGCCATGTTGGTAGAGATGGTGACCGTTCCGGGCTGTCCGGCTTCGGCCACGATGTCGGCCTCCTTCTGGTGCAACTTGGCGTTGAGCACGTTATGGTCGATGTGGCGCAGTTTCAAAATTTTGGAGAGAAGTTCGGAGTCTTCCACCGAGGTGGTGCCCACCAAAACGGGACGGCCTTGTTCGTGCAGGGCGATGATCTCCTTGACTACGGCATCGTACTTTTCGCGTTTGGTCTTGTAAACCTTATCGTCGTAGTCGATACGAGCGATGGGTTTGTTGGTGGGGATGACCACAACTTCGAGTTTGTAGATGTTCCAGAACTCACCGGCTTCGGTTTCAGCGGTACCGGTCATACCGGCCAGCTTCTTGTACATACGGAAATAGTTTTGGAGGGTGATGGTGGCGTAGGTCTGGGTGGCAGCCTCCACCTTCACATTCTCTTTGGCTTCAATAGCCTGATGCATACCGTCGGAGTAGCGGCGGCCCTCCATGATACGGCCGGTTTGTTCGTCCACAATCTTCACCTTGTTGTCCATGATGACGTACTCCACGTCTTTTTCAAACATGGTATAGGCTTTCAGCAACTGCTGAACGGTGTGGGCGCGTTCGGAAGCGACCGAGAAGTTGCGCAGAATTTCGCTCTTCTTGGCGGCTTTCTCTTTGGGATCGAGGTTCTCGGCATCGAGTTGGGCCAGTTCCGTGCCGATTTCAGGCAACACAAATAGTTTGGCCTCCTCGGCGTTTTTAGAAACGGCCTCAATACCTTTCTCCATGATAGTGACGGAGTTAAGTTTTTCTTCAATCACAAAATGAAGACCATATTTACCGAAGGCAATCTCTTTGAGCATCTCCATCTGTGAGCTAGTGACCGGTGAGCATTCGTTGAGAGCCTTAAGCATTTCGCCGAGTTCCTTTTTGCGATCGAGATGCGAGCAGGAGGAGTGTTCGGCGGTGATGGTGGCGGTCATCATGTCACGGTAGTCGATGAAATTGTCGGCGTTTTCTTTCCCGATAATCTTGTCGATGATGCCGAGGTTGTTGTACAGGCATGCGATGTTGGCGAGGACTTTGGCGAATTTGCCGGAGTCTTCCATGTCAACAGTCTGTGTGAGCTGTTTTTTGGTTTCCGTCAGCAGGCTTTCACAGCTCTTGCGGGTGTCGGTGGCCTCTCTCTTGAGGTCTTCGAACACGCTCTTTTGTTCGGCTTCATCGAGGGAATTATAGCGGGTAAGGACGTAGTTGAAGTCATCAAACTTCTTGTTGCCCTTGTGGATTTTTTCATTGATGTCATCGTCGAGTTGGGTAAGGTCGTTGTCGATGATGAACATGTTGCGGTTTTGTTCCGCCATGTAGAAGCCTTCGGTGCGCTGGAGGATGTTCTTGATGTTGGGTTCGCTGAGGAATTTGATGAGGGCTTTGTTTTTGGGAAGACCTCTCTGGCAGCGCAGAAGTTGTTGAGCACCAAACTCTTCGGGTTTGATGTTGGGATTCTCGGTCACGAGGCGTTTGGCCACGGGAAGGATTTCCTGGATGAGGTTTTTCTGTGCGTTGTAAAGTTTTTCAACGATAGGTTTGTAGCGGTCGAACTCCTGTTGGTCGCCGCGCGGGGTGGGACCAGAGATGATGAGCGGGGTACGGGCATCGTCAATCAAAACGGAGTCCACCTCATCCACGATGGCGAAGTTGTGCGGGCGTTGCACCAGTTCGGTGAGGTTGCGGGCCATGTTGTCGCGCAGGTAGTCGAAACCGAACTCGTTGTTGGTGCCGTAGGTGATGTCGGCATCGTAGGCTTTTTTACGTTCCGGCGTGTTGGGCTGGTGTTTGTCGATGCAGTCCACGGTGAGGCCGAGGAATTCGTAAAGAAGCCCCATCCACTCGCTGTCGCGCTTGGCGAGGTAGTCGTTGACGGTGACCACATGTACGCCTTTTCCCGGAAGGGCGTTGAGATAGACGGGCAGGGTAGCCACGAGGGTTTTACCTTCACCGGTAGCCATCTCGGCAATCTTACCCTGATGCAGCACGGCGCCGCCCATGAGCTGTACGTCGAAGTGGCACATGTCCCAGCGAATCATGTTGCCGCCGGCTTTCCAGCTGGTCTGATAGATCGCCTTGTCGCCCTCGATGGTGACGCATTCGCGGTAGGCAGCGATTTCGCGGTCGAGGTCGGTGGCGGTCACCTCGATAGTTTCGTTTTCCTTGAAACGGCGGGCGGTCTCCTTCATCACGGCGAAGGCTTCGGGGAGCAGGTCATCGAGCACCTTCTGTGTGGTGTCGTAGCTCTTTTTCTCCAAATGCTCCATCTCCTTATAAAGGGCCTCTTTTTCCGAAACAGGCATCTCGTAATGTTCTTCGAGACTCTGTTTGATTTCGGCGATGCGATCCTCTTCCTCTTTGATGGCGGCATGGATGGCCTCTTTGAATTGAAGCGTCTTACCGCGGAGTTCGTCGTTCGACAATTTTTGGACATCGGCGAATGCTTCTGCCACATATTCTGCTATAGGTTTCAGGGCTTTTAAATCCCTATCATACTTAGTTCCAAATAGTTTTGCTAAAAAATTTGCCATAATTTATTCAATCTCCATTATACAAAAAATGCGCGGCAAAGATACTAAAAAAGTGGGTACGATGGATGAAGTGTTGGCAGTTGGTGAAAAAAATGTATTTTTGCCGTCGCGTTTTGGATGATAGGTTTTATGGAAAGCAAAATTTGTCCTGAATTGGTGGCATACGTGGAGCGGGAGATCCTTCCGAGGTACGACCATTTTGACCCCGCGCATCGTCGCGACCACGCCCTGATGGTGATCCAGCAAAGCATGGAGATCGCCTCCCATCTGGATGTGGATATCAATATGGTATATGCCATTGCGGCGTACCACGACACGGGGCTTTGCGAGGGGAGGGAGGTGCACCACGAGGTCTCCGCACGCATCATCAAAACTGACGTACAACTGCCGAGATGGTTCTCGGAGGAGCAGATCCAGACGATGGCGGATGCTGCCGAAGACCACCGTGCCTCGGCCAAGCGGCCGCCTCGCACCCTCTACGGCCGTATTGTTGCCGAAGCCGACCGTTTTATCGAGCCGGAGACCATCATTCGGCGCACGGTGCAATATGGGTTGGAGCATTACCCCGAGTTGGACAAGGAGGGACATTATGAGCGCACCCTGGCACATCTGCATGAGAAATACGGACGCAATGGTTACCTAAAGCTCTGGTTTACAGAATCTCCGAACGCACAGCGTTTGGAACAATTGCGGCAAATGATGGAGGACGGGGCGGTGCTACGCAAGATTTTCGAACGATGTTTTGAGGAAGAAAAGAGGGGTGCGGATTCGGAAAGGTGAATATGCATTTAGCAGGCCATAATCTCGAGGACGTGGAACTGGCACTTACCAGCCTCGATGTCCTCTAACAGTTTGCGGGCGTTGTGCAGACCGTGAGAGATACCGATGTTGAGCTTCAAGCCGTCAACGTCGATAGTAGCGCTACGTACGGGAAAGACTGACAAAATGTCATTTGTATCTGTCAATTTGCATATTTTATGTCAGTTTTTTGTATAAAAATGTATGTATTTGAAGTTTGTCTTTAAATATATACATTTTTACGTAAAAATCTAATATAAAATACTGTTTTGGCATGGTTATTGCTGTGACTAAAATGAGTAGCAGTGTTTCCAAAACACTTTTGTTTTTTATTTAATTTATAATCATTACCAAAAAGAAAGGAGGTATTAAAAATGAGTAGTAGAAACACCTACAAGTATGTTTTGAAAGATGGCAACCGAATTATGTATGTTGGTATTACAGATGATCCTCAGCGAAGGGAATCTGAGCATAAGCGCGACAAAGATTTTCAAAAAATGGAAGTTATCGGTCGTGCTGTCACGCGTGAGGCCGCAGAAAAATGGGAGACCGAACGCATCAACCAGTATCGGCGAAACCACAACGGGCAAGTTCCGCCACTTAACAAGACTCAAAATGGTAAGTAGCCATCACACTAAACGAGTTTTCTGAGCAGTAATCGTGAACAAACTCTGAATTTATTATTAACTAAAATTTTAGCCTATGGCAAATTTAGACTATCTGTTTCAAGAATTTAACAACGAACTGACCATTACCAGTTCGAAGAAGAACAAACTAATGGCATCAAAGAATCATTTGCGAGACAAAATCCGATGTCACTTTGAGAAAAATCATGACGGGTACACACCGCAGTTTTTCATTCAAGGATCTTATAAACTGAAAACGCTTATTCGCACGAAAGAGGACACTTGTGATTTAGACGACGGGGTGTATTTTAAGAGCAATCCCGACAACGTAACCGGTACTACTTTGCAAAGATGGGTGAAAGAAGCCGTTGAAGGAACTACAGATGCGACCCCCACTCACAAAAAGAAATGCATCCGTGTGGACTACAAATCAGGGTACAACATCGACTTGCCCGTTATGGTTTTTGACGAAGACACGGACGAGCATCCACATCTTGCAGTTAAAAACTGTGACTTTCAGGATGATGACCCGAAAGAGTTCGTGGAATACTTTCAGGACAACAAAACCGAGCAAATGGTCAGAGTTATAAAGTACCTCAAGGCGTGGTGCGACCATAAACGCCAAGATATGCCCAGTGGATTAGTGATGACTGTCTTGTCTTTGAAGTATTATCAGGAGAATGACAGGGATGACATCGCTTTAAAGTACCTTTTGATAGAGATTGAGAGACGGTTGAAAATTAGCTTCAGATGCGAGATGCCAACGACGCCTAAAGACGATCTTTTTGAAGATTATTCAGAGGTGAAAAGGAAGAACTTTATGGACAATCTTTCCGATTTCATTACTGACGCAAAAATGGCCATTGATGAGCCCAATCATCTTAAATCAAGCAGATTATGGCGCAAGCATTTGGGTGATAGATTCCCGTTAGGAGAGGACAAAAGCGATAATAATTCAAAGACATTCACCAAAACTGCAAGCACTTCAAAACCATATTATTATGGTAGAGAACAATGAAACATTTAACGAACAACTAGAATCCTTCGTCAAGGAATATCCAAACTTTCAAATGAAAACGGATTCAGATCATCCCTATTTGAAAGGCATTTTGGATATTCCTGATGATGAAGGGAGCGTTGCTGGAAGTTTTTCTGTAGAAATACATCCGACATCGGATTTCCCGTATGCGTTCCCCATATTATATGAAGTTGGGGGTGAAATACCTTGTGAAGCGAACTGGCACAAGTACCCAGACGACTCTTGTTGCCTAACAGTTCGTGCCAAAGAAAAGCTGATTTGCAAAAATGGGATAACGCTAGTTTGGTTTGTCCAAAACATAGCTATCCCTTATTTTGCCAATCAGTTATGTCGAAAACTAACGGGAAGCTACCTGCAAGAATACTCTCACGGTGCAGATGGGATATGGGAGTTTTACTCAGAACTCTTCCATTCTCGAGATTCTGAAGTATGGAAACGTTGTTTGGACAACACCTTTGGCAGTGGAAAAAACGAAAGAAATGGACAGTGCTACTGCAATAGTGGTAAAAAATACAAAAAATGTCATCTGCCGATCGAAAACGATGTGGGGAAAATCGGCAAAGAACAAATAATAATAGATTTTAAATTAATGAGATTGATATGAAAAGGACGTTGTTTATCGGGTCTTCAAGTGAAGGGTTAAAAGAGGCTGAAGCTATAAAAACAATTATTGAGAATCAATGTAATGATTGGATTGAAGCAAATCTTTGGAATGAAGGAGATATTTTCACCATCAATTCCGGGACATTGGATAGTTTGATTAAAGCTTCTATGCAATACGACTATGCTATTTTAGTAGCAACAAATGACGATATTATAAAATCCCGCGGAGAACACAGCCCTGCAGCTAGGGATAATGTGATTTTTGAAGCAGGATTGTTTATAGGAGCTTTGGCTAAAAACAGGACTTTCATTGTAGCAGATAAGGCAATCAATTTGCCTTCGGATTTTAATGGTACAACAGTCTGTTTATTTTCCCAGAATGAAAAAGGTGATTTAGTCAACACATGCAACAACATTATTACGGAACTAAACAAAACCCGGCATAGCTATCAGTTAAGGCATTTGCCATCCGCGGCTTTAGCAATGGGATATTTTGACAACTATATTGTGCACTTTTTCGAAAAAAGAAAAACTTCCAAGCTAAAGGTTATCATACCTAAATCTTTTGACAATATAGAACATGAAATATCCAATTACAAATCCAAGCACAAATCAAAAAAAGGATGGCGATTACCTTTCAACCCTTCTCGAACTATGGGTTACAAATATAAAAAAGGCAACAATACATTTTGGGATATTCCAACAACACTACAAACGATTCGCAAATTGGTAGATAAAATCATCCCCCAAACAGAAATTGGGAAAAATCCTGAATGTGACCATTGGTTAGAAAAAGAAGTGCACAATTTTGGACATACTTTAGAGGAATTAATCAAACAAGACAAAACATTTATTAACAAAGTTGAAGTAGAATTTATTTGAATTCTATTTCCTATTTTTACATAAAATTATCTGTTTTTAAAAATAAAACTGAAATATTGATTTTTTTTGTATTTTTGCACCCCGTAAACAAGCGAAAAAAATGATACAAGAATTAAAGGTTAAAAACTTCCTGTCATTCAAGGATGAGGTGACATTCAGTTTCGAGGCGACCAAGGACACTTTCGCCGAAGATTACCAAGTGGTGGAAGTGGCGCCGGGCGTACGGTTGCTCCGCTTCGCTATGCTGTATGGCGCTAATGCATCGGGCAAGTCCAACTTGCTACAAGCATTTGTATTTCTTAGACATTTCTTTTTCCACCAACCTGAAAGTGCAAATGAGGGGACTTTCGTGGAACCATTTTTGTTAGACAACAAAACCCCTGACCAACCATCTTGTTTTGAGCTTATTTTTTACGTAAACTCAACAAAATACTGGTATTTATTAGAATTGGACACACAACAAGTTTATGAAGAAAAATTATACATATACAAAAGTGTTCAACCCACTCTGCTTTTCAACAGGGAGTTAAAAGATGGAATGTCGGTTATTCATTTCAACAGTGCTGTTTTACGGGTAAGCACGGCTGAACGCGAAAAAATATCCTTGGAATGCCTTCGCAACATGTCGGTTTTTGCTGCCCGAGACAAAGTAAACACGCGAATCCCGGAGTTGGACATGGCAAAAGATTGGCTAAAATTTCATATCATGCCCCAAATCGAACCCGGGACAAAACTATTTGATTATGCTGAACGGAAAAACATGGAGAACCCCATGCTTCACTCCCATATTATTGATTTTATGCGAAAGGCAGATTTCAATATCACCGACGTTTCTACAGACATTATTTCCCAATCTGTCCCTGACGACTATATTGATTTTTTTATACAAGACAAGAGCATTCCCACCCAAGAAAAGGAACGTTTGCTGAAAGAACGTACTATAAAGCAAAGGAGAACACTTTTCGAGCACACCGTAACAAACGAACTCACATCGGCAAAATATACGATGAATCGCTTTCAGGAATCGGATGGCACTATCAGACTTTTTGGCGTTGAAACTGCCATATATGAGTGTCTTGAAAACGAATCATTTCTTGTCATTGATGAAATGGAGAACTCCCTGCACCCCCAATTACTAAGACTCATCCTACTGAATTTCTTGCGCAAAAATTCCAGATCTCAACTGCTGATAACTACACACTACGACCCCCTCTTGCATGAAGTTAGCCGATTGGACGATCAGAAGATTTTCCGCAAAGACAGTGTCTGGTTCACCGAGAAGAAAGACAACGGACACACCGATGTATATTCATTAGCCGAATTCAGGGGCTTGAATCGCCTTTCTTCTATACAGAAAGCTTATAATCAAGGTAATTTTGGTGCTGTTCCTCAAATTGATCTGTAATTATGGCAAGGCGTGTTGAAAACAGGAAACAGCAAAAACGTTCTGTCACCATTCTTGGAGAAGGCTTGACAGAACAATACTATTTTACTCATATTCGAACTTTGTTTGATTTCCATTATACCATTAAGCCATACTATTTTTCTGTTACATCACTTGCAGAGATGGATAGGAAGATATCCGAGGCAATTGCCGATGGTGGATTTGCCATTGCCGTATTTGACGCAGATGTATCAAGCCGCAACGAAGTGGAAAAGAAGAAATTGGAATCCATCCGAAAAAAGTATGCCAAGAAAAAGAATGTGTGTTTATGCGACAGCATGACTTCCATTGAATATTGGTTCTTGCTTCATTTTGAAAATACCAACCGATACTTCAAGGATTCTGCCGCGACTGAACAAGAGTTGAAAAAGCACATCCCCGATTACGAAAAGAAGGTGAAATTTTTGCAGAATATTAAATGGGTTGCGGAGTTATGTGCCGATGAGAAACTGGAAACGGCCATCAACCGCGCCAAAACATTTGACCATTCCGGCGAATCGTACTCTGATGTGTACAAGGCATTTGAATTGTTGGACAGAATAAAATGAAGCATTGGAACCTGATGCTATCTTGTAAATATCCCCGGTTACAACGGCAAACAGAAAACGAATACTTGGTATCGACCATCTGCAAACTAATGCCCCAGAGACTCCAGCATGCTATCGGGATCGATTTCATTAGTATCATCGAAATCAAATCCACAATCTGATGCAAACGAAGCCCAGTCAGATGCATATCCAGAATCGTAAGAATCGCACCACCTCCTTTCTTCTTCTTCATACAACACATCTCCATTGTTATCATAAACTATTTCACATCCATTTTCTTTCTTTTCATAACTCAATTTACTAAGAGGGCTGCCCCCATCCACCCAATATTGAGGGTTCTTATTATCGTATTTTGATTTTGAAGGTTCCCCATTAATTAATTGGACAAACTCTTTATCAAAAATGCTTGGGTTGGGTACGCTTATTGACTTCAATCCATTGTTATTTGTGTCGACAGTCATCAGAAACATGCCTTTCTTTATGTATGGTATGCAGCTGTTAATGGAGAAGGCAAACGCCCTTTAAGGTCATATAACAATATGTCGTATTGTGGTTTATAATCACCGTTTTTTTCTGCTTCATTTATTGCTTGTTCACACAACAAACTCCAAAAAAGTTTTTTTAAACTATCATTGGGCATATCATTTAAAGTTTCTATGGGCGGATAAAGGTGGGTGGGTTCGATATATTTAATCGCAAATAGATACCCATCAACAGGGAATGTAAGAATATTGAATTCTGTAGGGCATAACACATCCCCCTTGGAAGAAATAACACCCAAGAATCGACTGAGACCAACCATGAACACATCATCGTATAGGAAGTGGATAAAATCGTAGCTTTCGGTTTGTTTTCCTGTGGATATTGAAAGAATACTATACTTTCTTATGTCTTCCGGACGCACCTTCCTTTCATCTATTCCAATTATATCACGAGGTAGGAGACGAACAATAAATATGTCATCGTGAATTAATTTGATAAATTGGTATTCCCTCGTTTTGACCCCAGTAGACAATGGGATAATTGTTTTAATCTTGTGTTTCCCCGTTACAACAATATAATTCTTGATGTTTTCAATAGTGCCTTTTATTGGCAAATCAATTGGAAAATTCCATTTCCATCGACTTTCATAGTCATTTGTATAACCATATAATTCCTCGATGATTTCAATAGGCAGCTCCATAGACATTTGTATTTAAAAAAAATCTTCAATTGGAATAGTATTTATGGGTTCAGGTGCGACTATATCACCATCACTCTTTCCATCCGTTATGATATCGTTCTCATTGTCTGTTGTCTCAACGATTCTTCTACGATTGGGTCTTCCTGAAAAAATAAAGCCTTTGGGGAACTGATGGCGTATGCCGTCAGAATTTGCCACAACAGACCTCAAGTCTAGATCAAGGAGAATCCATCCCCGAACATGAGGGCCAAAGCTAATCCATATTTTCAAAAGATTTAATTCATCAATAAATTCATATCTTCTGAAACCACCAATAAGAAGTTCACCTTGCATGTTATAAAGATCGTAAATATTACCCCACAAAGACGGATAATATTCATCATCTGAACGATAGACACCATATCCGTCACGCGCTGCAAAAATCACATCTACTTTGTGATACTCAGCCTCTGTTAAGGGTTTTCCGATCCGCCTTGTTTTTTCCATAAAACTTAAGCGATCCATATTGTGATAATCAAAACATTCATATCGGGCAGGGATAAGCATTTTGCCGTCCTTACTCCAGCAACTCCACATATAACCATCGCTTTTTTTCTTGTCAGACCAATACCCATATCCTGTTCTACATTCAAATGGAGATACTGGATACTCGTCATTTTCACCATCACAATATCCTGCAAAAATAAAATTCTCATCAATGTAGATACAGTTGAAATTGGCAGGGACCTTTTCGCGTCCATCCTCACCCAAAACTCCCATTCTGCCAGTTTCTACATCGGTTACAATAGCATTGTCAAAATCATTTGGGATGGCTTGTGAATATTTTACAGAAACAATTTCCTTTCCTTCGCGTGTAAGAACTCCCCAACTTTTACCAATACGGACATTAAAGTTTGAATCTGCTCGTGCAATAATTTCATCATATTTGAACGGAATGACAACTACCCCATCCATCGTAAAAGAAACACAGGTTTGGTCATTGTAGTCGATTTTAGCTGTCCACTCCGCCCCATTAACCAAATTAATCACTCCTAACTTTTGTCTTATTGAAGCAACAATAAAGTCTTGAGAATAGTAAACAAATTGTTGGTCAAAACATAATCTGTTGCTAATCTTTGAACGAATTTCAGAAGGAAGACTCCTATCCACACACTTTGAAATCAGTGCCCCCCTAATACTTCCTGGCAATAAACATCTCCCATTTTTAGAAACGATTGTGTAGGTGTCATAAAGGATAGCATTCCCAATATTCGAGTCACAATTATTTGAAAAGCTACATGGTCGGGAATAGAATATTCGTTCATGTTCCCGTTCCTGATTCCAACACTCGCCAGACTCTTCTAATTCACAATTTCTAGATAATACCCCAAACAATGAGTGATCACTGTCTAATGGTTTAATGTCTTTATACCCAAAAGGTATATCTACATCTATGTAGTCATTTTCCAATGGAATCAAGTCTTTTGCTCCCCACAAGCCCTCTTTGCATAACATTAATGTATTGCCTCCCTCATATTTTATGTCATCATATTCAAACTCAAAAGCCATTGTTTGGGAATCTGCATTATAAATTCCCCAGCAGGTGTCTTGCTTAACAGCAAAGCGGTTGTCGGCAATATAGCGAATATCATCATATTGAGCAGGAACTATAACATCACTATTGCAGGATTTCATACCAAACTTCCCATTTGATTCAAATTTCACCAATTCACATTCTTCCATAATATGGCTAATTTCTTTGTTTTTATCGATGCAAAAATAGTACTTTAAAATAAATTGTCAGATGTTAATTCCATAAATTTTCGTATTGCCAAAAAGTAGTTAACAAATAGGGTTTCTAATTATTTTAATTAAGCTCATGACTCGCACCCCTTTCATTCATACTATTAAAGAATTAAACGCCTGCAAAGGTACTATTCTCTCCGCAATTTGCACGAGGGTTGCAAGGGGAAAACTATTTGTTTTTTTCGGACGCATTCTATGCATCCCTACCATTCCCCCTCGGCCGAACATCATCATTCGCCCCTACGATTCTCGCGCACATTGCCCCACCCCCACCCAAAACAAAAAACCGCCCTCATCTGACGATGAAGGCGGTTTTTCAATGTTCCGAAACCGAACGATGGAATTACTCCATGTTGCGGTATTCGTCAACAATACCCTTGATGTCGGCGGGGGTGAGACGGCCATAGACCTTGTCGCCTACCATGGCAACAGGTGCAAGACCGCAAGCGCCCACGCAACGCAGACAGGTCAGGGAGAACTTGCCGTCGGGAGTGGTCTGACCCACCTCGAGGTTGAGTTCTTTCTTGAAGGCATCCAGAACCTTCTCGGCACCACGCACGTAGCAGGCCGTACCCAAGCATACGCTGATCGGGTATTTGCCCTTCGGGGTCATGGTGAAGAATGCGTAGAATGACACCACACCGTAAACCTTGGCGGTCGGAATGTGCAGACATTCAGCAATCAACTCCTGAACCTCAGCAGGAAGATAGCCCAAGAAGTCCTGAGTCTGGTGCAGAACATTGATCAATTCACCGGGATCGTTGTTGAATTTGTTACAGATGTCAATGACTTTTTCTCTGACATCCTTGTTCAATTTGATGATAATCTTATCCATTTTTTTGAAACTTTCTTGATTACTAAATTATTTTTCAACATCCACTTCCACCGTGGTCTGTCTGTCGAAGTAGTGCGTGTGCAGCAGTTCGTGAGACTTGTGACCGCAGGGCTCGCCAAGGAATTCCTTGTAGATGGCCTGGATGGACGGGTTCTCGTGCGATTTACGGATGGGCATTTCGCGGTCGGCGCGGTAGATGGCCTCCCAACGAGCCTTGATGATGTCGCTGTTACCGTGGTGCAGCGGCTGACCACCACCGTCGATACAACCGCCGGGGCAGGCCATGATCTCGATGGCGTGGAACTGGCTCTTACCAGCCTTGATGTCCTCTAACAACTTGCGGGCGTTGTGCAGACCGTGAGCGATACCGATGTTGAGTTTCAAGCCGTCAACGTCGATGGTAGCGCTACGCACACCTTCCAAACCACGGAGTTCCTCGAAGTCGATCTTCGGGAGGGTCTTCTTGGTGATGACCTCGTAAGCCGTACGGACGGCAGCCTCGATCACACCGCCAGTGGTACCGAAGATGACACCAGCACCGGTGGATTCGCCGAGCGGGCTGTCGAACGGGATGGGCTCGAGAGCGTTGAAGTCGATGTTGGCCATCTTGATGAGGCGGGCCAGCTCACGGGTGGAGATGGAGTAGTCCACATCGGGATTGCCGTTGACTTTGAACTCGTCGCGGCTGCATTCGTATTTCTTGGCCAAGCAGGGCATCACAGAAACGCTGATCATATCCTCGCGTTTGCAGTTGATCTTCTCAGCGAAGTAGGATTTGGCGATGGCGCCGAACATCTGCTGCGGAGATTTAGCGGTGGACGGAAGGTCGCGCATTTCCGGGAACTGGTGCTCGAAGAAGTTGACCCAAGCGGGGCAGCAGGAGGTGAGGATCGGGAGCGGAACGCTCTTGTCGCCAGCCAAGTATTTGGTCAGACGGCCGATGAGCTCGGTACCCTCTTCCATAATGGTCAAGTCGGCGCTCCAGTCGGTGTCGAACACATAGTCGAAACCGAGGGCCTTGAGAGCGGCAGCCAATTTGCCGGTAACGATGCTACCGGGTTCCATGCCGAACTCTTCGCCGAGGGCGACACGCACAGCGGGAGCCACCTGCACGACGGTCTTCTTGTTCGGGTCGGCGATGGCGCGGATGATCTTGGGAGTGTGGTCCACTTCCGTAAGAGCTCCCACGGGGCAGACGGCGACACACTGACCGCAGAAGGTACAGGGTGAGAGTTCGAGGTGCTGGTTGAAAGCGGTGGAGACCACTGCCGGGAAGCCACGTTCGATAGCGGAAAGGGCACCCACGGTCTGCATTTCGTTACACATGGTCTCGCAACGACGGCACATCACGCACTTGTTCATATCGCGGATGATGGACGGAGAAACCTCAACCTGGTAGGTGGACTGTTCGTGAGCCTCACCAACGAAGGGATTCTCGCGGATGCCGAAGCGGATAGCCAGGGCCTGAAGCTCGCAGTTGCCGCTCTTGGCGCACTGGAGGCAATCGTTCGGGTGGTCGCTGAGGATGAGCTCAAGGACGGTTTTGCGGGCGTTGATCACGCGGATGGAGTTGGTGCGAACGACCATGCCTTCCATACATTCGGTGACGCAAGCGGGAGCGAGGTTTCTGCGCTTCTCAACTTCGACGACGCAGATACGGCATCCGCCGGGTTTGTTGTGAACATCCATGCCTTTGAATTCGAAGTGGCAAAGGGTCGGGATGTCGATGCCCATGCTTTGTGCGGCTTTAAGAATGGTAGTCCCTTTCGGAACTTCAACTTCTCTATTATCGATGGTTAATTTGATTGTATCCATTTATCTAATACTTTATTATTTAATACTAATTGCGTTAAACTTACATTTTTCGTAGCAAGTGCCGCACTTGATACAGGCGTTCTGGTCGATTTCGTGCGGGTTCTTGACGGTGCCGTGGATAGCGCCAACCGGACATGCTCTTGCGCAGGCGGTGCAACCCTTACACTTGTCAGGATCGATGACATACTGTTTGAGGGCCTTGCACTGACCGGCAGGACATTTCTTATCGACAACGTGTGCCACGTACTCATCCCAGAAGTTGTCGATGGTGGACAACACCGGGTTCGGGGAGGTCTGACCCAAGCCGCAGAGAGCAGTGTCTTTGATAACGTGGGCGAGGTTACGCAATTCTTCAAGGTCTTCCATCGTGCCCTTGCCTTCGGTGATCTTCACGAGGATCTCGTGGAGACGCTTGTTACCGATACGGCAGGGTGAGCACTTACCGCAGGATTCTTCCACGGTGAATTCGAGGTAGAACTTGGCGACAGAAACCATACAAGAGGTTTCGTCCATCACAATCATACCACCAGAGCCCATCATAGAGCCGGCAGCGATGAGGTTTTCGTAATCGATCGGGGTGTCGAGGAACTTCTCGGTCAAGCAGCCACCAGAGGGGCCACCGGTCTGGACGGCTTTGAACTTCTTACCGTTCTTGATGCCGCCACCGATTTCGTAGATGACTTCGCGAAGGGTGATACCCATCGGAACCTCGATCAAACCGACGTTGTTGATCTGGCCAGCCAAAGCGAACACCTTGGTACCTTTGGATTTCTCGGTACCGATAGAGGAGAACCATTCCCAACCCTTGTTGATGATCACCGGGATGTTGGCGAGGGTCTCGACGTTGTTCACGTTGGAGGGTTTCTTCATGTAACCTTCAACGGCCGGGAACGGCGGTTTGAAGGTGGGTTCGCCGCGGAGACCTTCCATGGAGTGGATGAGGGCGGTCTCTTCACCGCAGACGAATGCGCCGGCGCCGTAGCGGAGTTCGATGTCGAAATCGAAGTCGGTGCCGAAGATGTTCTTGCCGAGGAGGCCGTATTCGCGGGCCTGGCCGATAGCCACCTGCAGGCGGTGGATAGCCAGCGGGTACTCAGCGCGGATGTAAACCAAACCCTTGGTGGCGCCGATACAGAAACCGCCGATAGCCATAGCTTCGATCACGGTGTGCGGGTCACCTTCGAGGATGGAACGGTCCATGAACGCACCCGGGTCACCCTCGTCGGCGTTGCAGATCATATATTTCTGGTCGGCCTTGTTGGGACGGCAGAGGCTCCACTTCATACCAGTGGGGAAGCCAGCGCCACCACGACCGCGGAGGCCTGATTTCTTGATATCCTCGATGGTAGCTTCGGGATCATTTCTTTCGAGCACGCTGGCGAGAGCCTTGTAACCGTCGCGGGCGATGTACTCGTCGATGTTTTCGGGATTGATGAAACCGCAGGTACGCAGAGCGATACGCATCTGTTTTTTGTAGAAGCCCATGTGTTTGGAGTCGGGTTTGTGCTCATGGCTCTTGGGGTCGAGGTAGAGGAGGCGTTCGACTTTTCTACCCTTGATGATGTGCTCGTCGATGATCTCGCGGCAATCTTCGGGTTTCACCTGGGTGTAGAACGTGTTGTCGGGGAGCATCTTCACGATGGGGCCTTTTTCGCAGAAGCCGAAGCAGCCGGTACCCACGATCTGAACATCGTTCTCTAAATTTTTCTCCTTGAGGAGCTGTTCGAAATTCTCTTTAATCTTGGCGCTTTGGGAGGCGTGGCAACCCGTACCGCCGCAAATCAAGATATGGTATTTGTAATTAGCCATTCTGTAAATGTTTTTATGGGTTATTTATCAATTTTTTCGTAGTTAACGGGGATGATGCCGTCGAGCAGCTCATTGCCTGCGAGGTATTTCTCAACCAATTCGGTAGCTTTGGCAGGGGTGATGTAGCCGAAAACGACAGGGTCCTGGCCGGGTTTCTTCACCTCAACGGTGGGTTCTGCGTAGCAGTAGCCCATGCAGCCGGTCTGGGTCACCACAACGGGGAGTTTGCGGTCGTTGCACTCATTGATGATGGTTTCCATCACCTGCTTGGCACCGGAGGCGATACCGCAGGTGGCCATAGCGACCTTGACCTGGATCATGTTGTCAACATTGTCGCCCATTTCGCGCAACTGTAAGTTGGACTGAAGCTGTTCTCTTTTTTTCTTCAAATCCGCTAATGACTTGATTTTTTCCATAGTTACCTTGTTTTTGTTTATAATTTATATGGTAAAATTTGATATTCTAAAAACGCGGCAAAGTTAAGAAATAAAATGATATAAAATGGGGATGGTTGAAAAAAAAATCCCCTCTTTTGGGGAGGGGAGAAATGTGAGTGATTTTTGTTAAAATTTAATAAATAAAATTCGCTGCTATTCCTGCTACATCTCGCATGGTGATGTGCTGGTTTAGGCGTGATCAGTCTATAACGGTAATGATGGAATTCGTGTGTACGCTATAGGCAAACTTACATTTGTAGGCTGTGCTATACACATAGAACATATCCATGTCTTTGGGGCGATAGAGCAGGAAGTTGCAGATGTCGGTCGCTGTGATGAATGGATTGTCTTTTGTGTGCGAATGCATCACGGTCTCGACCTTGCCGCCTTTCTCGGTTTTGGTGCGGGTGGCAATCAACGAATGATGGTATTTCCTGAATGCGATCGGATTCAATTCTTTATCAAAATCAATAGAATAGTCGTTTCCAAAAGGAATAATATTCTCTAAAACAGTGCCTTGCAATAGATAAAGCCTCGTAAGCGTGTCGTTAATGCGGATAATGTCAAAGTTGGGCTGCCCGAACGACTGGGAGGCAAACAACAAGCTGTCCCCATATTTTTCGATGGCCCCATTGATGATTTTCACACGTTTATCAAACTCTTCTAATTCGGTTTGAGTGAGCGGTCTCACATCCTCCATCACCATTCCCTTTACCTCTCTTGTGTTGATTCGATATTCCAAAAGACTATTCTCCTTTTTCTTGTCCATAAAAATGACTGACCATACCGTGTCGTTAGGTTGCCACGAAAGTGTACCTCCTAGATCTTCGACCTTATATTTCTCCATTACCAGGTCGGATGCAATCCAATTGGCCCGCTCCGAATAGTAAAGTTGCCAAGCCTCATCAATAATACTGTCCAAAGTTGCGAAGAACTCAGGCGGAATCTTATCAGCTCTAAGAGGCCTCGCATTCTTGCGGTTTACGGCACAAGAACTGAGTAGAATAATGAATATGCCGATGGTAAGGGTGAGTACTACTTTTTTCATAGCAAAGGGGTTTTAAAATGCCGCTGCAAATATACATTAATTCTTTCATTTAACACTCACCACCACCTTAGTCGTGGCCACCACCTGTCCGGAGGCAACCACCCGCAGCAGATACACGCCCGGCGCGCAGCCCGACAGGTCCATCCGTACCGCCTCGCCCGTGGACACGGTCTCGCGAACCGCCCGCCCCGCCACATCGTACAACACGAACCGGCACGCTCCGAATGAAGCTGGTTGGCTCATCTCTATATCAATGTAACTCTCTGCCGGATTGGGATATACGTGCAGGTTGTTTCCCACTACCCCGTCGCTTACCCGCTGGGTGCTATCCACAAAACGGTACCAGTAGTCCAGACTATCGTACACCACCTGCTGCACGGTCTCGCGCACGGCCTGCGCGGCGGCGGCATCCACGGCAAGGTCGTTGCTGATGCACGATGGCGACCGACGGAACAATATAGTATAGAAGGTGACCGCCGCCGCGTAGCTCCCCACGGCCGACGGATGGCTGCCGTCGCTGCTATATAGCTCTATCTCAGGATGCTCGTTCCGCAAGTGGTTCCACACCCGCCCCACAGGCGACAGCGCGGCATGGTTCTGCTCGGCCATCTCGGTATAGCGGGCGCACAGCAGACTGTCCATGCCCTCATAGGTGCACAGCGGCGGGTAGTTGGCGCAGTTGCTGGCATCGCCATCCCGCCGTCCCCATGTCATGAAAAACACTATCATGGCTTGCGGGCTCGCTGTGCGGATGCTCTGGCACAGCTGCTCCGCATACGGGAAGCACTCGTTCTGCACCTGACTGTATGGGAACGACGGCAGTTGGCTCTGCTCCTGCAACACCACATGGTCCCAGCCGCCCTGCTGGATCAGCGAGAGCGTGGTGCTGTTCGACAAGTGGTTCTGGAAGGTGCAACCGCCCGGCGTGCTCTGACTGTAGTCGAGGGTATCGCCACAGCCAAGGGCCAGCGTCTTAATCATATTCGGTAAGTCGTTGGTATAGATGTAGCTATTGCCAATGAATAGCACTTTTCGAGAGCTTTGTGCATTTGCCAACAGGAGGGCTGCTAACAAGAACAGCGTCAGAGATAGGATTCTTTTCATAAAAATATTTTTGAAGAAAACAGATTATCGGTTTTTTTGTTGCCTAAAGGAAACAAAAAACCACAACAAGCATTTGGAAATCAGAAAATAATATGTATTTTTGCACCGTTGTTTTTTTAGGTTTTGTGAAACCAGTAATAGACCACAATATGAAAAAACTGTTCCTTTTCTTCATTTTGCTGGCCACTGTCGCCATAGGCGTGCAGGCACAGACTTTTAGCCAAATGTGCTGCCCTGGGATAGAGCTCAGATATCAAATCCAAGCCGACCAGAAAAGTGTGGCGTTGGTGGGAGTTGTTCTCCAAAACACTGATGACGAAGACTTTATCGGAGACTTAGTCATTCCAGAGAAAGTCACTTACAAAGGTCAGAGTTATCCCGTTACTGCCATCGGGAAACGGACATTTGTGGGATGCTATGAGGTGCAAACCGTCACCATTCCCAATTCTATCACAACCATTGATGAAAGTGCATTTGGAGATGGTGGAGAGACCGGCATTTATGATGTGAAAGTTGCGGATGACCACCCTTTCTATCAAGTGGGGGGAGAGATTATTGAGGATTCAACAATGACCTTGATGATAGGGACAACAAAACTTATAGATAAGCGTACACAGAAAGTGCTTTGGTACACTGTGGAAGAACTTCTTATAAAAGATCCAGAAGAATGGGTTGAATCGGACTCTGAGGAAAATGATTTAGATGATGATTGTGAGGGTATAAAGACCCCCATCTTCCGGATACCTGAAATCCGTGCTGAATTTCCCGGCGGCATCAATGCATTAAAGGAATTCCTTGCCACCAACTGCCATTATCCGCCACACGCTCGGGAGGGTCGTTGGCAAGGGTGTGTGATGCTTGAATTTGTGGTGGAAACAGACGGCAGAATTTCTTGTATCAAGGTGTTGAGAAGTGTCGTTTCCTTTCTTGACGAAGAAGCCATCCGCGTGGTGAAAGCCATGCCGAAATGGAAGCCTGGGCAGAACTATGGCCAGCCGTGCCGCTCCTATTTCCAGCTGCCCGTCGCCTTTTGGCTGCAGTAAGGTTTTGAGAGTCTGTTCCTTTAAAATATTGCAGTTTCAACTTAAAGTTACTTCATAGCTTTCGCATCGGCCTTGCTGCGGCTGGTGGTGACCATATACACGCCGATGAGGATCAGCACCAGGGCTGCGGGCTTGTTCCAGGTGAGGATGTCCTGGCCGAGGGCGATGGCCACCGCCGAGGTGACGAGCGGCTGCAGGTTACTGTACATGCTCACAGTGGTGGGCCGCAGCACCTTCAGCGAAAGTGGCAGCAGGAAGTAGGAGCACACGGTGGCAAAAAACAGTACGACGGCCATGTTGAAATAGGCCGATGCCGGCACAGCGTGGTACAGCATCGGCGACGTGTCGGCAGAGAGGAACGGCAGCGCCACCGGCACGCAGATGAGACTGCCGTACAGAAACATCCACTTCATCATGGTGACCGGACTGTACCGGGCGGCCGTGCTGCGCGTGAGCAGCAGGTAGCTGGCATAAAACAGAATGTTGAGAAAACTCAGCGCCAGTCCGGCCGGGTGGGCATTGGCATCTATCTTCCACGAAAACAGCACAATGAGCAGTGCCCCGCTGAAGCCGAATAGCACTCCGCTGGTTTTGCGCCACGAGATGGGCTCTTTGAGAAACAGGGCGGCCATCAGCATGACAATGATGGGACTGGTGGCCGAAATCAGCGACAGGTAGCAGGGCGACGTGAAGCGGAACGCCTCGTTGAAAGCAATCAGCGTGCCCGCCAAGATGACGCCGCCGAAAATCATGATTTTCTGGTCTTTAAGGGCGACTTTTTCTTTTTTGGTGAAGAATGAGATGAGCCAAAAGGCCGCTGCCCCGAACACCATACGCAGTGCGGTGAACACCTCCGGATGGATGTATTCGGGAACAATTGCCTTGGAACAGTTGGGGTTGATACCAAAAATAATATAGACGGCCAATGCCGCCAAGTGTCCGCCCCATTTGTTCTTTTCGCTGTTCATCTGTGTGAAAAATTTGCGCGGCAAAAATACGAAAAACAACTACACCGCCGGCCAGCCGAAGCGCAGGTATAGCAGCACACCGATAGCGATATGCACCAGCAGAATCAGGGGCACGCCGATGGCAAATTTCGGGTGGAGGGTTTTGTGGTGAAACAACATCATTCCCAACAGCGCACCAGCAGAACCCCCGATAGCCGCCAATGTCAGGAGCAGGGCTTCGGGGGTTCGATACTTCTTGCGCTTCGCCTTGGCTTTATCAATGCCGAAAGCAATGAAGGTCAAGATGTTGGTGATAATCAGATAATAAATGACTGTTTGTGGCATCTCGGCTTACATGGAAGCGGCCTGGCAGGCAGTGACGGCCACCGTGCTGACGATGTCTTCCACGGAGCAGCCGCGGGAGAGGTCGTTGATAGGAGCTGCCATGCCCTGCATGACGGGTCCGATGGCCTCTGCGCCAGCGAAACGCTGCACCAGTTTGTAAGCGATGTTGCCAGTCTCCAAAGAGGGGAATACCAGCACGTTGGCCTTGCCAGCCACCGGGCTGCCGGGAGCTTTGCTGGCACCTACCGACGGGATGATGGCGGCATCGGCCTGCAACTCGCCGTCAATGCACAAGCTCGGATCCATTTCCTTGGCAATGCGGGTGGCGTTCACCACGCGGTCCACTAGCTCATGTTTGGCGGAACCCTTGGTGGAGAAGCTCAGCATGGCGATACGCGGCTCGGCGATGCAGGCGATGTTCTTGGCGGTCTTGGCGGTGACCACGGCAATCTGGGCCAGCTTGTTCTCGTCGGTGTTCGGGTCGGCGGCGCAGTCGGCGAAAACCATCACGCCATTGTCGCCCCACTTCGTATCTTTGAAAACCATGATGAAGGCGCCGGAAACCACGGAGATGCCGGGGAGGGTCTTCACAATCTGGAAGGCAGGACGCAGCACATTGCCCGTAGAGTTCTGTGCGCCAGCAACTTCACCATCCACCTCTTTATTCTTGATGAGCAGCGTGGCCAGATACAGCGGATCCTGCACCAGCTTCATGGCCTTGTCCATCTGCATGCCCTTGCTCTTGCGGATTTCGCACAACATCTCAGCATAAAACTGCTGTTTCGGGTTGTTCTTCGGATCGATGATGGTGGCGTCGCCAATGTTCTTCAAACCGAACTCAGCAGCTTTTTTGTTGATGACCTCCGGGTTGCCGAGCAGCACGATCTTCGCGATACCCTCTTCCATGATTTTGCTGGCGGCCTTCAAGGTTCTATCCTCTTCACCTTCAGCCAATACAATACGTTTGCCATACTTTTTGGCATTCTCTTTGATTTGGTCAATGATGTTCATGATTTTTTATTTTTTTAGTTGAAATAATTTTAAAAATTTCGGACTGCAAAGATACAATTTAATTCTGATAGCGCTTCCTATATTTTCACCTTTTCTCGCAATATTTTGAAAAATGTCGTATTTTTGCGCTTTCGTTTTGATGAATTAAAATTTGAATCACGATGAAGAAAACCCGATTGAGTGTCAATGTGAATAAGATTGCCACCTTGCGTAATGCCCGCGGTGGCAACATGCCCGATTTGTTGAAGGTGGCCGCCGATATTGAGCGTTTCGGTGCGGAAGGCATCACGGTGCATCCCCGTCCCGACGGGCGCCATATCCGTTATGATGATGTGTATAACCTGAAGAAGCAGGTGCGTACCGAATTCAATATCGAAGGCTATCCATCTGACTCGTTCAACGAGCTGGTACACAATGTGGTACCGACTCAGGTGACGCTCGTTCCCGATGCCCCTGATGCGCTGACTTCCAACGCGGGCTGGAACACTCGCGACAATTGCGCGATGTTGCGCGAGCTGGTGGACTTCTATCATCGCGACGGCATCCGGGTATCCATCTTTGTGGATGCCGATGTGGAGATGGTGCGCCATGCCGCCGAAACCGGCACCGACCGCATCGAACTTTATACCGAAAGTTATGCCCGCCTCTATCCTACTGACCACGAAGGCGCCATCCGCGACTTTGTGATTGCCGCCCGCGAGGCCCAGAAGGTTGGTCTCGGTCTGAATGCCGGTCACGACCTGTCGTTGGTCAACCTCAAGTATTTCGCTACGAATATCCCTGATTTGCTGGAGGTCTCTATCGGCCACGCCCTGATTTGCGACGCCCTCTATCTCGGTCTCGAAAATACCGTTCACCAATATTTGCTACAACTCGACATTTAATATAAATGGATAGGAAGTTGAATGTGCTGCACCTGCTGAGTTGGTTCCCCACGCCCTCAGACCCTTACGCCGGAAATTTCTGTTTGAAGCAGATCCAGTCGGTGTCTGATGAGGTGAACTCTGTCGTGCTCTCTTGCTGTCTGGAAGATGAGCAGGAGTCGGCGCGCCGCGTGGAGGTGGTGGAGTATCCCAACTTCAAGCATCTGTATGTGCATGTCAGACGCTCTAAGTTCGGCTGGTGGAACAAATTTCTGCTCTTTTCAGCCTATCATTTCGGCTTGCGCTATGTGCGCTGCCATTTTTTCAATCCTGACCTGATACACCAGCATGTGACGTTGCCGCTCGGGCGCATGGCCTATCTTTGGAGCCGCTGGCATGAGCTTCCCTATGTGCTTACCGAACACTGGACCATCTACCAGCCGCAGAACCGCGAGTTGATGACTCCTCGTATGTTGCGCCAGATTCGCGCTATCGCCAACCAGGCCAAGCGTATCATGCCGGTAAGTGCCGATCTGCAGCACTGCATGCAGGCGTATGACATCACGGCGCCGTTCCGTGTCATTCCTAATGTGGTGGATACCAACCTGTTTGTGCCGGGCAATGGCGGCTATGAAGATGGGAAGAAGCATATTTTGCATGTCTCCACCCTGCGCGAAGAGGCCAAGAATGCCTCTGGCATGTTGCGGGTGATAGCGCAACTTGCCCAGCATCGCCGCGACTTTGTGTTGGACATCGTTCACGACTATCCGCGTCCCGACTTGGAGCAGTTTGTGAAAGAAAACCAACTGGAGGATGTCGTGGTTTTCCATGGCCGTAAGAGCGAGGCCGAGATTGCGGGGATGTATGCCCACGCTGATTTCTTCCTGCTTTTCTCCAATTTCGAAAACCTGCCCTGTGTCCTCATTGAGGCCTTCGCCTGCGGACTGCCGGTGGTGACCACCGATGTGGGTGGCATCCGCGAAATTGTGGATGAAAGCCGTGGCCGCCTGTTGCCCGCCGGCGATGAGCAACGGCTGCTGGCGGAGGTGGAGTTCATGTTAGACCACCATCAGGAGTATGATCGTGAGGCGATTCGTCAATATGCCGAAGAGCATTTCTCGAAACCGGTCATTGGGAAGCAGATAGCTGCGGTTTATCACGCTGTCTTTCAATAAAAAAACGCCATCGTTTTTGCGATGGCGTAGATAAGGTGGAGAAGGAAGATTTATTCTTCCTCTTCGTCGTCAAGCTCCGTTCCGTCCCATTCTTCATCTGCCTCGCCGCTTGGGTTCGCTTCGCGATAGGCTCTCAGCATCTCTTCAATGTCCATCTCATCTGGATTGGGCTTTTTGCCGATGTACCATTTGCCGTTCTCTTTGGTGAGGTCCACCATGTCGAGAATGTCGCCGGTGATGGCATACAGCGGCGATTTGATGCGTACCACTGCGATGGCTTCGGTGTCGTTGATCTGCTGTACACCCAAAATGCGGTAGTATTTCACGAATTTCGAGTATTTGTTCCGCAGCTGGTCGGCCTGCTGGGTGGAATTGGCGGTTAGACATACTTGTGCAGCTTCGTAAAACTCTTCTTGCTGCAGGGCGTTGTAATAGGCGCGCACTGCTTGTTTGGGATTGTCCTGCTTGGTGCAGCTTGCCAATACAATGGTTAACAGGGATATGAGGATGATATTGATTCTTTTCATAACAGATGTTTTACTAAATTATTAAAAAGTGATATACCATTTGCCGTCAATTTTGACCAAATCAAGCATGATGACATCCTTGGTGTCGGCTCCTTTGGGCGCTTTGGCAATTTCGTATGCGATGGCCACTTGTGCTTTATCTTTGGTAGAATAGCCAGTGCCTAACACACTGAAAGATACAATTTTATTGTCTTTTGAGAATGATTCTGCCAGCATTCTAGCCACTACGTTTTCTGCAGAATAGTGGTCGCTTTGGATGTAGTGCGAAGCGCCATCGAAATTCTCTTCCAATAGTGCGTTGTAGTACGCCTTGACCGTGTTTTCCGGACTGTGTTGAGGGCCGCATCCGACCATCAGCAGGGCCACCAGCCCCACTAACAAAAATCCCATTCTTTTCATCATAGTTTATCTTTTAAATTTTCTGCAAAAATAGGAAAAAAACAGGGGAGAGCAGGAAGAATGGGCGAATTTTTTGTTGAAAAGTTATCAACAAATGTTGAAAACCCATCCCTTCCCATTTCATTAAAATTATGTAATTTTGCAGGCTCAATTATTAGGTGAAAAAATGAATGATTTATTAGAAAAATTAGAGGAGATTTACAAGCGTTGGCTGCAGATTGGTGAGGATGTCGCCCAGCCTGATGTGATGTCGGACATGAAGCGCTACATTAAGCTGAACAAGGATTACAAGGATTTGCAACCGGTGGTGGAGGCGTACAAGCGGTACAAGAACGTCATCGGCAACATTGCCAATGCGAAGGATGTGCTCGCCAACGAAAAGGATGACGAGTTCCGTGCTATGGCGAAGGAGGAGTTGGATCAGCTTTCCGAAGAGAAGGAAAAGTTGGAAGATGACATCCGTTTGTTGTTATTGCCGAAAGATCCGCAGGATGACAAGAACGCGCAGGTGGAAATCCGTGCCGGTACTGGTGGCGACGAAGCCAGCATCTTCGCCGGCGACCTGTTCCGCATGTACCAGCATTTCTGCGACAAGAAAGGTTGGAAGATTGATGTAGTTTCGATGACCGAAGGCACGGTTGGCGGATACAAAGAAATCGTTTTCACCATTATTGGTGAGGGCGCGTACGGCATCATGAAGTACGAGTCGGGTGTGCACCGTGTGCAGCGTGTGCCGCAGACCGAAGCGCAAGGTCGTGTGCATACTTCCGCAGCTTCTGTGGTGGTGCTTCCCGAAGCGGGAGAGTTTGATGTGGAGTTGAAAATGAGCGATATCCGTAAAGATACCTACTGTGCCTCTGGCCCTGGCGGACAGTGCGTTAACACCACCTACTCGGCAGTGCGACTCACCCACATCCCCAGCGGTATTGTGGTGGCCATCCAGGATGAGAAGAACCAGATCCGTAACCTCGAGAAGGCCATGAGCGTGCTGCGCACCCGCCTCTTCGAGCGCGAATACCAGAAATATCTCGATGAGATCGCCTCCAAGCGCAAGACGATGGTCTCCACTGGCGACCGTTCTGCGAAGATCCGTACCTACAACTATCCGCAGAACCGCGTCACCGATCACCGTATCAACCTTACCATGTACAACCTCATCGGTTTCATGGATGGCGATATCGAGGAAACCATCGAAGCTTTGCAGGTAGCCGAGAATGCAGAACGTCTGAAATCAGACGTTTAATAAGTTGTTAGTAAAAAATTCTTCGCCCTTGTATTTTATATTAAAAAAAGTTGTACTTTTGCACGCTCAAATTTAGAAGTAAAAAAGTAAACATAAAGAGAGATGAAACAGCAATTAGTTCAGTACGTTGAGGATAATTTCGTAGAGAAGAAAGAGTATCCAAATTTCAAGGCTGGTGACACCATCACCGTCGCTTATAAGATTATTGAAGGCTCGAAAGAGCGTATCCAGCACTTCCAGGGCGTCGTTCTGCAGATTGCAGGCACGGGTGCTACCAAGAACTTCACCATCCGCAAAATCTCTGGCGGCATCGGCGTTGAGAGAATCTTCCCCTTCACCTCCCCCCGTATCACCGAGATCGTGGTGAACAAACGCGGTGTGGTTCGTCGTTCCAGAATTTTCTACCTCCGCGGACTCACCGGCAAGAAAGCTCGTATCAAAGAGAAGAGAGGCTAAGATTCGGCTCCCTTCAATCCGATATCAACACAAAAAAACGCTTGAAAAAGCGTTTTTTTTATACATTTTCAGAATATGGCATTACTTCATTCTTTCGAAAAATCAGGCAATTGGCTCTTCAAACAGCGCGGGGTGATGCCTGTTTTTGTTTTCCTGGCCTGCACCCCTATCTTCCTGTGGACCTATCCTATCGACTTCATCGTTTACTCGATGCCGCTGGTGTTGAAGCTGTTCATCGTGTTGGTAGCCGTCTCTGTGTCGGTGCTGGGCATGGCCATCCGTGCCTATACCATCGGCACCACACCGCATGGCACCTCTGGCCGCAATACCGATAAACAATTGGCCAAACAGTTGAATACCAAAGGGATATACTCTGTTGTGCGTCATCCCCTCTACGTAGGCAACTACCTGATGTGGCTCGGACTGCTCATCTTCATCATGGACTTCCCCTTCCTGCTGGCCACCTCGCTGATGTTCTGGCTCTATTACGAGCGCATCATGTACGCTGAGGAACGCTATCTGGAGGGCGAGTTCGGACAGCAGTATATCGATTGGTCGATGAAAGTACCTGCTTTCATCCCCAAGTTTCGCCAGTTTCAGAAAGGCGATGTTCCGTTCCATTTTCGTTCGGTCTTGCGCCGTGAGTATCCGGGACTTATGGCCATCACCCTCTGTTTCACAGTTGTAGATTATCTGCGTACTGCTCTGTTCTATGGGCTGCACAGTTTTGTGGACTGGGTGCGTCCCTCCGGCATCATCTGTCTGCACGTGGCGGTGCTGGTCATCGTGCTGCGCTACCTCAAGCACCATAGTTCGCTGCTCGCTTCGGAACCCAACCGCGACTAATCTCATTTAATATTGAAAGTTGATAACTGAAAATCGGACAAATGTGTCTGATTTGACTTTTTATTGTATTTTTGCGCGATTAATTTTTCGCTACAATGAAAAAGTCTTATTCCTTATTGTTCGTTTTCTGTTTTACCGTCTGGATGACGGCTTCGGCTCAGGCTCCCGATGACTATTACGATAGTGCATTGGGAAAGAAAGGACGTGAGTTGCAATACGCTTTAAGCCAGATTATTGACGACCACTTTGTGCTCGACTTCGGCAGTACCGATGCCACTCGCTATATGGATGTCACCCCTGACAATTATGTATATGACATCTATTCTTACCCCTGCTGCCACATCCCCTCCACGGCTACTGGCACTGGCACCACCTCGCAATGTGAGGTGTACAGTTTTGAGCATCTTTTCTGCCAGAATTGGTTCAATCCGGATTTCACGTACAGTTGTGCCGACAATGATCCATTTCCTATCTGCTCAGACCTCCATCATGTTTTTCCCACCGACCACTATGTCAATTCGAGCTATCACAACAACTCTCCCTATGGTGAAGTGTATCAGCCGCGCAAGATTTCGCAAAACGGAACTCGCTGGGGATATGCGAATTACGCCACCTGCGACCCTTCGGTACAAGGAATCATCGTTTTCGAGCCAGCCGATGAGTTCAAGGGCGATGTGGCTCGCGCCTTATTGTATATTTCCATCCGTTATATGAATGAGGATGAGACCTTTGGAGAGTCGGAGATGACACTGAAATCGCAGTTCAAGCCGTGGGCATTGGAGCTGCTGAAACGCTGGGCGGCTGCTGACCCTGTCAGTCAGAAGGAAATTAATCGTAACAACATTATTTTCAACCGTTTCCAAGATAATAGAAATCCGCTGATCGACCATCCTGAGCTGGTGGAACTGCTGTGGGGCAGCGACTCGCTGTACAACACCTTCGGCGCTGTGGGGGCGGAAGACGCCTTGCGGCCGGTGGTTACGGATGTCACCTTGCAGGATGCGAGCCACGTGGTGGTGACCTTCTCGAAGGAGCTGAATGCGACGACGGCTGAAGACATTACCCACTACGCCTTTTCACGAGGCTGGGAAGTGGCCTCCGCTTCGTATCAAGCCGCCACGCGGCAGGTTGTGCTGACATTGGCGAAACCTCTTACCCGTAATTTTCGCTATTCGCTCTATATCAGCAATATACTCTCTTCAGACGGCTACTATGTGAAGGCCACTTCGCACCCGCTACTGAACGGCGACTATCATTCCGATTACAGCGCCTGCAAACTGCCCCGCACGTTGCTGGCCTTGTGGAGCTTTGACGATTTTGAGCCCGAAGCACCGTTGGTAGTACCCGCCAACACCGACGAGGGCTTCCCGGAGATCTACAACCACTGTTTCATCTACGCCGACAGCACCCATGGCTCTACGTATTTCGATGATTATCAATTAGGTAACAATACCGGCGATCTGGGCGGCGACCCGCGTGCCTCCGCCTACAAAGGCAAGTCGCTGACCCTCAAGACGGGGACCGCCAACGGACAGTCAATAGTGCTCGCATTCTCCACCAAAAACTGGAAGGAAATCGTGCTGACCTTTGTGGATAAGCGCAGCAGCACCGGCTTCGACACCCACACCTGGGAGTGGAGCCTCGACGGCGAGCTGTTCGCCCCAATTCCCGATACTTCCAACACCATCGACGATTTTGGCGATGTATATTCCACCTCCGTGTGGCTGATGCGCGAAATCGACCTGCGCACCCTTGATGTAAACGACAAAGATTCTGTGTTTCTGCGACTTACTGTTGACGGTGCCTACAACCAGGGCAGCAACTCATTCGATAATATTTCGCTTTGGGGTGAGCCACTCGATTATACCCACATCCGGCCGCTGACCGCCCCACAAGGCTTCCTCCTTTACCCCAACCCCACCCATGATCACGTGACCGTGGAGGCCGACGGACTGGTGGAGGTGAAGGTGTATGGCATGATGGGAGGCGAGGTGAAACATGTGACCGCCAACGGTCAGCAGAAGGTGACCTTCTCGGTGGAGGAGCTTCCTGCCGGACTGTACGTGGTGCGCGCCATCGACCGCAACGGTCGCCAGATGTCGCAGAAGATGCTGGTGGTAAAATAATTTCTCAAAATTTGAGATTTTTTTGCTTCACTCCCATTTTATGGGAGTGAAATGTCGTACTTTTGCACTCGAAACTATGAAAACGTATCCAAAAAATCAAACCCCTCCCCACATCACCCATTTGTCGCCAGGTGAAGTGTTTGTATTTGGCAGTAATCTTGCGGGTCATCATTATGGCGGTGCAGCCCGCATGGCACATGAACGATTTGGTGCAGAATGGGGAGTTGGTTCAGGTCCGACGGGACAATGTTATGCCATCCCGACTATGCAGGGAGGTCTTGAAACCATTCGTCCGTATGTGGATGAGTTTATTGAATATGCCAAAGCGCATCCGATGAACCGGTTTCTGGTTACGCGGTTGGGGTGCGGCATCGCTGGTTTCACTGATGAGCAGATGGCTCCGCTGTTCTATGAAGCCAAGTTTGTGCCAAATATCACGCTGCCCAAAGAGTGGGTATTCGTGTTATGGGATTAGTATGATGCTGAGGGAATTAACTACGACAAGGAACTGGAGACAGCATGCCACGTCGATGTGCCTTGAGTTTTACGAGTTTCTTTTTTATAGAATTTATCACAAAAATAAAAAATAATTGACCATTAAGCCGAAAAAATCTTATTTTTGCATCGTCTTTCGGGACAGATATTAGAAAGTGCCTCATATCTGTGAAGGTTGCAGCCCGCTTTCTTTGATGACGAATGAGATATTAACTCTACTGGCTGTATTAGGGTTGCTTATCTTTACCAATCAGCAATATGGATGGTGCTTTACTTTTGGCTGCTCTTTTTGCAATAGTAATTCTCTTTTTGTATATCGCGATAAGTATGATACCCGTTAGCATGGCTAACAAACGGGGGCGAAGCAAATTCGGATGGTTCTTGTTCTCTTTCCTGATTTCACCGCTATTCGCCATCATTATTTTGGCTTGTTTGGGGGAAACTGAAGAGAAGCGAATGTCGAGAATCATGGAAGAAGAGGAATATAGGCAGATGATCAGGAGCAAGTATAATAACACCAATAATACGAATGTGCCCAATCCTACTGGGAAATCCATAAATGATATGTATAAATCTTCGGGGAAGACGATTAATGAGATGTATCAAAGATAGAAAAGGATTGAAATAATAACCCGAAGACAACAGTTAAAGCCCTTACTCCATTACATATACCCGCTGCACCCGCTTCGAGATGGCGGTGAGCAGGTGGTACGGGATTTTGCCGATTCGGGCGGCAATGTCGTCAATCCGATTATCTTCCCCATACACAATTACATCATCGCCCTCCCGTGCGTCGATGCCGGTGAGGTCGATCATGGTCATGTCCATACAAATTTTGCCGATGATGGGGGCGCGGCGGCCGTTCACCACAACACTGCCCACACCGTTGCTGAGTTCTGGCGGGAAACCGTCGGCGTAGCCGATGGGCAGGATGCCGACACGTGTTGGTTTATCAGCCGTATAGGTGCGGTTGTAGCCTACCGTTTCACCAGCTCCGATGCTCTCCACATGGGTGATGACGGTCTTCAGGGTGGCCACATGCTGCAGGTGCGGACGGTCGGCGGCTACCGACGAGAATCCGTACAGCCCGATGCCGAGTCGCACCATGTCGAAGTGCGCCTGCGGGAAGCGGGTGATGCCCGCGCTGTTGTCGATGTGCCGCAGGATGGAGTATCCGATGCGTCCCTCGAGGTCGCGGGCTGCTGTGCTGAAATAGTCGATTTGTGAAAGAGTGAAGGCATCCTCGGCGGGGTCTTCGGCGGCGGCAAGGTGCGAGAAGACAGAGGATACCTTCAGGCGTGCATTGCGCGACAATGCCTCAGCCAACGCCGGCAGCTGCTCCTGACGGAATCCCAAACGGTGCATGCCCGTGTCAATCTTGATATGGATGTTCACCTGCTCGATGTCGGGACGGCGCTCCAGCGCGCGCTCCAGTTCGTGCAGCGAGTACAGGTTGAAGATTTCCGGCTCCAGCTGGTAGTCGATCATCATATCGTAACTTTCGCCCTCCGCGCCCAGCACAATGATGGGCAGCTTGATGTTCTTTTTGCGAAGGTTCACCCCCTCATCGGTGTAGGCCACCGCCAGATAGTCGATGTGGTGGTACTGCAGTTCGTTGATGAGTTCCACATCGCCCAGTCCGTAGCATTGCGCCTTCACCATGGCTACCATCTTGGTGCTGGGTTTGAGTTTCGACCGGTAGTAGGCGAGGTTGTTGACCAACGCGGGGAGGCTGACATTCAGCACGGTACGATGCGACCGGAGTTTGAGGGCATCCACTACCCGCTCGAACTGGAAACTGCGGGCGCCTTTCACCAGGATGGCTTCCTGAATGAAAGCGAGCTGCGGTAGCGCTTCGAGCAGTGCGGAGGTGGTGGGGTAAAAATGCTGTTCTTTGATATCGAAAAGATGTTGGTGGGCGCAAAGCTCTGTGCCCACGCCAATTATCTTGCTAATGCCGTTGTTTATTAATAACTGATTGATTTCCAGATAGTCATTGTCGTCTAACTTGCCCATCTGCGCGAAGTCGGACAGGATGACACTTTTTTTCTTGTACCGAATTTGCGATTTCAGGAAGTCGAGGGCCACCTGTAGCGAGTTGAAGTCGAGACTATAGGTGTCGTTTATCACAACCGACTGGTTGATAGCTTCTTTCACTTCCATGCGCATCTCTATCGGGGTGAGGCTGGTGAGTTTTTCGTTGATTTGGTCGGGGGTGAAGTTGAGGTGGAGCATCAGCACGATGGTGTGTAGGGCATTCTCGATGGAGGCGGAGTCGGTAAAGGGGATGATGAAGTCGTGGTCGTTGAGGGTGATGGCGGTGTCGTGGCTGCGCAGTTCCTCGCGACTGATATGGAAGGTGGCATCTGTGGATTTCCCCCAGGAGAGTTTTTGGAGAAAATGATATTTGTCTTGTTGTAATGTGTTGGAAATCAATTTGTCATCACAACAATAAATGAGGGTTTTGCAATGGTCGAACAGCCGTAGTTTCTCGTCTAATTTCTGTTGTTGGCTGGAGAAGAATTGGCCGTGGGCGGTGCCGATATTGGTGAGGATGCCGATGGTAGGTTGGATGATGCGGGCGAGGCGTTCCATCTCGCCGGGGCGGGAGATGCCGGCCTCGAAGATGGCGAGGTCGTGGTGCGGCCGCATCTGCCATACTGAGAAGGGCACGCCGATCTGTGAGTTATAGCTGTTGGGACTGGCGATGAGGTGGAAGTTGTCGGAGAGCATCTGTGTCAGCCACTCCTTGACGATGGTTTTGCCGTTGCTGCCGGTGATGCCGATGACGGGAATGTCGAATCGTTGCCGGTGGGTGGCGGCCGCCTGCTGCAGGGCGGCAATGCTGTCGCTTACCAGGAGGAAGTTGCACCCGTCGGCGGCTTGTTGCAGTGCGGCGGGGTCGGTGACCACGAAGTTGCGCACGCCCTCTTGGATGAGCGTGGCGATGTACTGGTGGCCGTCGTGTTGTGGGGTGCGGATGGCGAAGAAGAGCGTGCGCTCGGGCCGCAGCAGGCGGCGGCTGTCGTACAGCAGCTCCGACACCTGCAGGTCGGGGCGTGCGAGGCGGCAGTCGAGCGTGTTGATATGTTCTGCAATCTCCTTGATCGTCGGCATCTTACGGTTTTTTGAAGGTAGGATTTTTAAGCCGACAAAATTACAATTATTCTTTGGAAAAATAACAGGGTGGGGGAGGTTTTGTTGAATTGTTGAATTGTTGGCGGGGAAGATGGCCATGGATTCGTGCAGGTTGATTGAGACGGCCGGTAGGGGCGAATCATCATTCGCCCCTACGATTTGGATATCGTATGTATGTTGTGGCCGTAGAGACGGTGCATGCACCGTCTCTACAATTGCCATGATATTTGCGGCAGGGATAGGAGCGGCACGAGCGAAGCGACGTAGAGCGTATAGCCCGACGGCGACCGCAGGGAGCCGGGCCGCCCTAATAAAAAATCAAGAGAACAGCTGCATGATGGGCAGAATCTTCCCTTACCGCAGAATTTCGAGCGTGCCGCTGGCGCTGCTGTGGGCGCAGAACTCCGGCGCGTACATGCATTGGATGGAGGCGTAACCGCTGGAGAATTTGCCGAACTGGTTCACCCACATGCTGTACTCGAACACGAAGGTGCCCTGGCGGATCTTCTCAAAAAAGAAGTTGACCGACGCATCGCGGAACGACTGGTAGTAGCTGAGGCCGTCTTGCCAGCGGTAGCCCGACACGGTGCCGTCGGCCGGCTCGAAGGCCGCCGCCCGCAGGTCTTTCAGATGCACGTACTCGAGGTCGCGGTCGCAGCGAATCACGAGGCGCACCCGTACTTTGTCGCCCACCCGCAGCGGCCGCTCGTCGGTAATGGGCGCCAGCACTTCGCCCTTGTCGCCGCTCTCCACGCGGTACAGCTGCCGCTCCACCGAGAGGGGGATGTCGGTGCCGGTGGTGACGATGCTGTCGATGTCGGCATAGTACTGGTAGAACACGCCGCCGTAGGAGAGTCCGTCGCGGGTGGTGGTGAGCACGATGTCGCCGGCATCGGGGTGGGTGAGGCAGCCCGCCACATCCTCCTTGACGGGAATCTGCAGCGTGTCGGCATAGTTGCGGGTCTCGCCGCAGATTTTCAGCGTGATGCTGGCGGGAGTGCCGTCGTTGGTCTCGCCGCTGGTGCAGAACACCGCGTAGCACGCGTCGGCGGTGGCGCGGGTGGTGGACCAGTGACTGCCGTGCCGCTGCTGCAACAGCCAAATCTCCATCTGCTGCACGGTCTCCTGGTCGCCTAAAATGGTCTGGAAGGCCTCCATCATCAAGGCCTGCCGCTCTATCGGTGCGTCATCCCAGTAATAGCCCCAGCCCTCTTTCTTCCAGAACATGCCCATCTCTTCGGATTGCTGTGCTTTCTTTTTGATATCCAACATGATAGACTTTGCTAATGCCTTCGACTCGCTGGTGCCCCATTGGTAGAGCGTGAGGGCGGCCATGGTTTTCTGGTAGAAGGTGGGCAGGGTGGCGGCCTCTTTCAGCAGGTGCTGTTTGTAGAAACGGTACGATTCGCGGTTGTTGCCGGTCTCCGGGTAGAACGAGCGGGCGTAGAGGTAGTGCAGAATATCGGAGCCGAGGGTATATTCGGTCAAAAATTTCGGCCAATGTTTTTTCTGGTATTGATAATCTTTTTCTATCTCATTGTCAATGAAAGTGATAGCCTTTTGTATCGAACTCTTTTTCAGGAAGGCATTCCCATATTGGCAGATGCCTTGTTTGACAAGCCGTCCCGTGCCGATAAGCAGATGTTCGGTGATATAGGGACTGCTCTCTCCACCGGCGAACCACGGCCAGCCGCCGTCGCTGTTCTGTCCGGCCTCGATCTTACGGACCATCTGTGCGGACTCCTGTCGGGTTCTCTCCTCATCGAACAGGCAGAAGATGTCCTGAATGTCTTGCTCCTCCTGCTGGGCATCCATCTTCCACGGGGTTTCGGCCAGCAGCACCTGCATCAGCTCTTCGTTCTGGCGCAGTTTCGAGTCGAGTGCCTCGGGGTGGTTCTCGCGGCAGTCGTTGAGCAGGGTTTTGAGGTTGGGGTGTGTGCGGAGAATGTAGGCTGACAGCGAGTTGGCGTAGAGTTTGCTGAACAGTTGTTCGTGGCAGTCGTACGGATATTGGGTGAGGTAGGGGAGGGCGAGCACCACATTCCAGCGGGGTGTTGGCGTGAACTGCATCTTGCAGGATACCAGCGATTTACTGTTCTGGCGCAGTCGTTCCAGCGAGAAGGTCTTGCGGCCTTGTCGGGTGATGAAGAAGGGGACGGTTTCGGTGACGAGTTGTCGGCGCGACAGCACCGGCAGGGTCTTCTCCTCGCCGTCGGAGTAGGTGACGTTGCCGTCGCGGAAGCGGCCGGTAACGCGGTAGGTGATGGCGGAGAGTTCCATCGGGATGTCGGCGGTGAAATCCACGGTGGAGGTGCTGTTGGCGGCCACCGACAGGAACTGGCTGTTGACGGCCACGGTCGCCCCGCTGACGGGGTCAATCAATTGCACCACCATCTGGCCGGCAAGGGCTTGGTCGCTGGTGTTGACCACTTTGGAGGAGAGGGTGAGGCGGTCGCCTTCGTAGAGGAAGCGCGGCGCGTTGGGCACCACCATCACCGGCTTTTGGGCCACCAACAGTTTTTCAAAGGTGCCGGTGCGCAGGTCTTGTGTATGGCTTACCCCCAGCATTTTCCATCGGGTGAGTGACTCTGGCAGGGTGAACTCCATCTCGATTTCTCCGTTGTCGTTTGTGCGGAGGAAGGGGAGGAAGAGGGCGGTTTCTGCAAAGTTTTTGCGGGGAGGTTCTACGGCAGGAGTGTTGTGCTCTGGGGTGGGTTTGGGCGCGCCGGCACCAGCACCACTGCCGAAACCAACCCCGTGATCATTGTCTGCATCAACGGCAACATTATAGCTCCTGTAAGTAAGCATCGGCTCATAGCACTCTTGTTCCACAACAACTTCGCCAGAATCATGACGCGAACACCAGTGGGGCTGATATTTCCAAGTGAAGATAGGGAGGGAGAAGTAGGTGGAATAGGAATAATATAGTGGAGATTGGTAGGGTCTGTTATCGCTCATTTTTTTCATTTCAGTTGGTATGGTGCCTTTTGTATTGTTGAGTTTCAAGGAGTAGGAGTTGGGACGGAAAATGTCGAGCGAGGCATCGTACATGGCGCAGAGCAGTTCGGCCTGTCGCAGCGGTTGGTGGAATTCGTCTTTGAACTGCAGCTTTACGGTGGCGGTCTCGCCGGGCTGGAGCTTGTCGCGGAAGGTGACGAATTCGATGTTCATGCTTTTGTTGGAGAAAGGTATGCGAATGACTTCTGAAGTGGTGTAACACTTGCCGTTGTGGTAGGTGTAGGCTTGGCAGGTGTAAAGGCCTTGTTGTCCGGGTTGCACTTTGTAGCTGAGGGTGATTGAGGACTGGAGCAGATGCACCCATTTCTCCTCTACCAGCTGGTCATTACTGAAAACCCGCACCAGCACGTGGGCGTCATCCAGATAGGAACCGATGGTGAAGTGGATGGTTTCGCCCACTTCTGCTGTCGGACGGCTGCTGTGTACATTCAAGGCTTTGAAGACCGTGAAGGTGTCGCTGTTGCTGCGGGTGGTATAGAAGACGTATTCCTCTTCCACGATGCTGCCGAACACGTCTGTAGTGGTCAGGATGACTTTGTACGCGCCGCCGGGCTGTTGTTGCAGTTCGGGAAGCACCAGCAGCGAGTCGTTGGGCAGGGTGAGCGTGCCCCGCGAGACGACGGCTGTTTCTTTCCAGTTGCCCGGAATCTCTTCTCCATAGAAGGCATATTCTGGGAACTGGCTGGTGAGTTCGTCGCTCATGTGGGAGGTGATGAAGGGGGCTTTCTCAAGGAATCTCTTCGGCATTTTCACCCTCACCAGTTGGTAGTTGACGATGGCGGTCAGTGGCTTCCCATTCATGTTGACGGCCTGCACTGGGAAGCTCGGAACACCAAGGTCTGTGTTGACGACTTCGGGTATGCTGGTCTCGAACCGGATGGCTTTGTCGCACACGTTCACCTGTAGTTTTTGCGTATGCGTTTCTCCGCTCTTGTCGGTAACGGTCACTTCGATAGTGAAGTTCAGTATGGGACAATAGGAACGGTAGCTGTCCTCATTTTCTGCGAGAAATGAGATCTGGAAATTTCCCTCTTCATCGGTGGTGCAGATGTCGCTGGCGATGGTTTTGGTATTTCTCTTTTGAGAAAGGTATGGGTTGAGCCACCAACGACCGCTGCGGAAGGGGAACGACAAATCTCTTGTGATACGATAAGATACGGTGGCATCTTGCACGGGGTAGCCCGCGTAGGCGGTTGCCTTCCCGTGTACGGTGACCTGTTCGCCTGTACGGAAGCTCTCCGCCGGCGGCTCCATCACCACCTCGAAGGTGGGACGCTTGTACTCTTCCACCCTGAAAGAGTGGTAGTCACAAAACTCATCCCTGACTTTGAACCCAATCGTATAGTACCCTAAAAATCCTGACGGCGGCAGCTGGAACTCACCTGCTATGGAACCGAACTCGTTGGTGGTGACCGTCACTGACTGTATCTTTTGGCTGTTGTCATCATACAATATCACCTCCACCTCTTCGTTGGGCACGATTTCAGCAGCGCAATGATGTTCAGTTACCACGATTCCTTTCCAATGCACAATCTGACCGGGACGATAAATCGCGCGGTCAAGGAAACACTCTACTTTAATGGAGGTATCGTCTGATTCATAGTATCGTCTAAAAGAATATTCTCTATCTGTTTTATCTTTCCCTTTGCTGATTTCGAAATATGATATTCTCGTGTTAGTGTTGGCTTTACCTTTGCCTTCAGCATCCGTCATTACAGAGGAAACCACTTTGTTGTCTTTAACCAGCGACACTTTGGCGTCGGCGATGGGTTGTCCGTTGTCCAAGTCCATTACGACTACCGAGAACTGCGAATTAACGTATTGATGCAGATAGGCCAAAGAACTTACTAAAACTCTTGTCCAATCGTAGTTCACATTCTTGAGCGAAGGTGAGGTGAGGGGCAGGGGAGAGGCCAGCAGGGTGTAGTCGCCGTAGGGCAGCGGGGGAATGGACAGCAAGGTGGTGTCGTCGAGGTACTGATGCTGGGTGCTGACCGGTACGATGAATTTATGCAGGACATTCTGTACGGAAAACTTTCTGTTTTCAAATTCGTGGTAATCGTAGGGCTTGATGTAAACGAAAACGCTGTCGCAGTTGCGGCTGGTGATGCTCACTAGGTTGTTTTTGGGTAATAAAACGCTCGAAGAAGGTGTCACTTGTGCCGCAGGTTTTTGAATGCGGGCCAACGCCTCTCTCATCTTTTTTGCGATGTTAGGATAGGAAGTCGCGGTGGCTTCTTGAACATATTGATAGTAGTGGACAACTTTATGAATATTGGCGTGATTGTGGGAAGGAAGATGGTCTTCATCTGCATAAAAGTCCCCTATTTTTAAAAAGATGAGCCAAGCGAATTTTTCTTGACCAAAATGCTCCTCCAACCGTTGTAGGTAGTTTTCCCTTACAGAATACGTCATCCCAAGAGAAGAATTAAAGATGCGGAGTTTCCATACTATGAGTGCTGTTTTGTCGGCATCGTTTTCATGGTAACGGATCATTTCCTGGTAAAGTTTCTGAAGACGATAGTCTAAAGCGAGGGAATCAGAGGCGTCAAGAGTGAGGTTGGGAAAGTCGTCAGAGAGAATGTGCTCCGGCAGGTCGCGATAGGACTTGTAACTAAGAAACTCATTGAATTCAACGGCAATCAGGTCGTAGAGAGTGGGGTAGGCCACTGTGGCCTGGATGGGCGTGTTGTCGAATTGGAAAATGGAAGTGTATGGTTTCGAGTCGGCTTGCGACGGGCGGGCATCCTGCAAAGCCAGCTGGTAGTTCTGTGCGATGTCGTTCTTCAGCCTCTCCTCATCCCAAGTGTGCCAGTCCTGCTCTTCATCGTTTGCTCCGGCAGAGCGATTACGAATTCTCCATCCGTATAAGTTGTAATAGTCGTATTCGACCTTGGCCAAAAGCGCTCTCCATACGGCTCTTTCGGCATAGACAGCGGGGGTGCCTTTCGCTATCTTCTTGTCACACAGACGAATCTGTCGTTGGCATTCGTAGTAGAATGAGTCTAACTGCACTTCGTAGTCGTACTTGTCGAGCCGCTCGTCCATTTGCTGAAGCACGGCAGCCATCTGCTGGGGCGTGCGCTGCGCAAATGTGGTTAGAATGCTGAAAATAAGGGTGATGAATAAAAGTATATGGCGTTTCATTTTAGGGAATTTATTTTCGGGGCAAATATACAAAAAAATAATATTGCGAACCCTTTTCCCCTTACGCCTTCGGAATAATCAGTTTGGCAAATTTCAGCAGCAGCACCTTTTCGCCTAACGTGTCGAACACCACGACGGCCTTCTGGTCGTTGGCCGGTCCCTCTATGCGACCGATGGTGCCGTAACCGAATTTGATATGGTAAATCCGCATTCCCGGCTTCAATTCTTCCGCTTTGGCCAGCCGTCCGAAAGCTGAGATGTCAAGGTCGCTTTTGGTCTTGGCGGGTGTTGCCTTCTTGGTGAAGGTGCGCTCCGACCAAAGGCTGCTCTTGTTCTCCTTTTTGGCGAAAGTGCCACGTCCCACCGAGGCCTTCTCGATGGTCTTCATGCACGCCCGCGGCAGTTCGTCCAAGAAACGGCTCGGCTCGCAAAATTGCAGACTGCCAAAACGATAGCGGGTGTTGGCGTATGTCACCGTCAGCGACTTCTTCGCCCTCGTGATGGCCACATAGAACAACCGGCGCTCCTCTTCCAATTCTTTGCGCGAACCAATCGAGAGCGAGGAGGGGAACAGATTTTCCTCCAATCCTGTAATATATACATAGTCAAACTCCAGCCCTTTGGCCGAATGGATGGTCATCAACTTGATTTTGTGCGAGTCGTCCTCGTCTTTCTGGTCGGCATCGGTGAGCAGGGCCACATTCTCCAAGAAACGGTCGAGGGTGGGCTTGAAGTCGGTGATCATCTCGCCGGTCTCTTCGTTGAAGGTGGTCTCTTCGGCATTTTCCGAGAAGTCCTTCATGGCATCCAGCAACTCTTCCACATTGTCGGCGCGGTCTTTCTCCGACGGGTCGGCCTTCAGTGCCGCCACAATGCCTGAGGCAAAAGCGATGTGCTTGCCCAGCTCGTAGGCATCCTTCGACTGTAGCATCGCCGTGAAACTCTTGATTTTAGCCACAAACTCCACAAATTTCTCTTTGGTGGGATTGTTGACAGGCACCTCGTAGAAGTGAGGATTTTCCAGAATATCCCATGCCCGTACGCCCTGTTCGGCCGCACAAGCTACCACGCGTTCCACACTCGTCTCGCCGATACCGCGCAACGGGTAGTTAATGACCCGCCGCAACGCTTCCTCATCGTAATGGTTGACGGCTAACCTGCAGTAAGCCAGTATGTCCTTGATCTCCTTCCGTGCATAGAAGGAGGTGCCGCCGTAGATCCTATACGGGATGTGCTTGCGAATCAGGCATTCCTCCAACGCACGCGACTGCATGTTGGTGCGGTACAGAATGGCGATGTCGTTGTAATCCACATGGTAGGTGCGTTCCACTTCGAAAATGGAGTCGCACACCAGCATGGCCTCGTCATTTTCGTTGGAGGCCGACAGTACGTTAATGGGTGCACCCTCCTCATTATCAGTCCATACCGTCTTGGGAATCTGTTTGTTGTTATTTTTGATGACGGCATTGGCGGCGTTCACAATGTTCTGGGTGGAACGGTAGTTCTGCTCCAGCTTCACGATGCGCGCCTCCTTGTAGTCGCGTTTGAAGTTGAGGATGTTGTTGATGTCGGCGCCGCGGAATCCGTAGATGCTCTGTGCGTCATCGCCCACCACGCAGATGTTATGGTGCGCAGCGGCTATCTTCTTGATAATCATGTACTGCGCAAAGTTGGTGTCCTGATACTCATCCACCAACACGTACTGGAAGCGGTGCTGGTATTTGAACAGCATATCGGGAAAGTCGCGCAGCAGCATGTTCATATAATATAAGATGTCGTCGAAATCCATGGCGTTGGAGCTGTGCAGTCGGGTGTTGTAGCGGGTGAAAATCTCGGAGATGAGCGGCTTCCCGCAATCTTTGTCGTACGCTTTGGCCTCCGTGTTCTGTGCGTAGTCCTCTGCCGACAGCAGACTCGACTTGGCGGCTGAGATGCGGTTGAGGATGAAGTTCACGACATACACTTTCGGATCCAAATTCATCTCTTTTACGATGTTGCGCAGCAATGCTTTGGAGTCGTCGGTATCATAAACGGTGAGACCGCTGGAAAAGCCGATTTTGTCGGCTTCGGTGCGCAATATTCTCAAAAATACGGAGTGGAAAGTGCCCATCTGCACGGCCTTGGCGCGTTTGTCGCCGATGAGCTTGAGGATACGCTCGGTCATCTCGCGGGCCGCCTTGTTGGTGAAGGTGAGGGCGAGGATGCGCCACGGTTCGATGCCCTGCTCCAGCATATAGGCGATACGGTAGGTGAGTACGCGTGTCTTGCCCGAGCCTGCGCCGGCAATCACCATCACGGGACCTTCGACAGCGCAAACGGCTTCGCGTTGTGAATCATTGAGTTGCGAAAGAATGTCACTATTATTCTGGCTCATAGTAGTCTTTTTTAGAAAAGGTGAATGGTTTATTTTTTGTAGTCGTTGAGCAGTTGAATGTCGCAAAGAAGGGCAGAAGGCTTGGTAGCGATGAATGCCTCCGGATCCACCTTCATCTCAGCGCTTGTAAATTCTGACGAAAATTCGTGGTGGCCATCGGTGATGGAGATGATAAGCTTCTTGTTGCCCGTGCCACGCCCGTCATTCGTACACTTTTCGTTCGACCGCTCCACCCAGTCGCGGATGAGTTCCGCACTGTTGGCAGTGGCTTCGTAGATGTTCATCTTGATTTTCACGGCATTAACGATTTTGCTATAGGCATCGCGGAGGTAGATGACAGAGGAGGGAGAAAGCATGAAGTTCTTTTTGGAGACATCTTTTTCAAATCCTCTCTCTTTAATGTTGGCGGTGAAAAGCAAGAATTCTCCTGCGTTGAAGAGGTGCTTGTAGCGAGCATAATCTTCGCCAAAAAGCATCCACTCGTAACTGTTCTGGTAATCTTCTAAGGTGATGATACCGTAGGGGTTGCCTGTCTTGCCAGTCCTGTGCTGCGCTGCCGTCACGATGGCTGCGAATACCAGTCTGCGCCCCGTCAGCTTGTACCACGCCCCCTTGTCGAGCGAGAAGGTGCCGAGGTCGGTATTGCAGCATGATTCGATGATGGGCTTGTATGCATCAAGCGGGTGTCCGGAAATATAGAAACCGGCGATTTCGCGCTCGTGGCGCAGCATCTCGAAGGAGCTCCACGGCTCGCATTCGGGGATGGGGGGCAACGCGCTACTGTCGCCGTTGTTGGCCACCTCGTCGAAAAGGGAAGCCTGTGCTTGCTGCGCAGGATCCTGCTGCTTTGCCCCGTATGCCATCAGCTTCTCCACGAAGCTCTTCTTGTCTTTCCCCTCAAAGAAAAACTGCGCACGGTGAATGTTGCCGAAACTGTCGAAACAGCCCACCGCCGCCATGTTCTCCACAATACGGCGGTTGCACGACCGCGGGTTGATGCGGCTGATAAAGTCGAAGATGTCTTTGAAAGGCCCGTTGGCATTTCGTTCGGCGATGATGTCGGCCACCGCATTGGTGCCTACGCCCTTCAACGCCGCTAAGGCGAAACGGATAGCCCCGTCCTTGTTGACTGTGAACTCCACCTCCGACTCGTTGATGTCGGGAGGCAGCACCGGAATGCCCTGTTTTTCGGCCTCGTCAATCAACTCGGTAACTTTCTTCAAGTCGGTGATTTCCAGCGTCATATTCGCTGCGAGGAACTCTGCCATATAGTTGGCCTTCAGCCAGGCGGTCTGGTAGGAAACGAAAGCGTAGCAGGTGGCGTGCGACTTGTTGAAGGCATACGAGGCGAACTTCTCCCACTCTTTCCAAATCTTTTCGAGGTCGCTCTTGTTGTAATCATTCTGCGTGCCGCCATAATAGAACTTGCTCTGAAGGTCGTTCATCAAGTCTATCTTCTTTTTACCCATTGCTTTACGCAAGGTATCGGCCTGGCCTCTCGTGAACCCGGCCAGCAGGCGCGACAGCAACATCACCTGCTCTTGATACACGGTGATACCATACGTCTCGTCAAGAATCTGTCCCATCTCGGGGATAGGGTAGGTGATTTTCTCACGGCCATGCTTGCGGGCGATGAATGACGGGATATTGTCCATCGGACCGGGACGGTAGAGCGACACCATTGCGATGATATCCTCGAAGCAGTCGGGCTTCAGCTCGCGGAGGTATTTCCGCATTCCGGCACTTTCAAACTGGAAGATGGCCGTGGTGTCTCCATTCTGGAACAGACGGTACGTGGGCGCGTCGTCCAGCGGGATGTCATCAATCTCTATATCAATACCTTTACTCTTTTTGATATTGTTTAAAGAATGGGTGATAATGTCCAGAGTTTTCAAACCGAGGAAGTCCATCTTCAGCAGTCCGGCCTCTTCCACCAGCGAGCCTTCGTACTGCACCACCATGGTTTCGGAGTTCTTGGAGGTGGCCAACGGGATGCAGTCGAACAGACTGTCGCGCCCAATGATGACACCGCAGGCGTGTACGCCTGTGCCGCGCAGCGTGCCGTCGAGTTTCAAAGCAAACTGCAAGGTCTGTTTCACCAAAGGGGTGCCGTTTTCCAGCTCGTTCTTCAGTTCCGGTGTCGCTTCCATGGCCTTCTCCAGTGTCTTGGCATCATCGGGCACCATCTTCGACAGACGGTCGCTTTCCGACAGCGGCAGCATCAGCGCGCGGGCGCAGTCCTTGATGGCCGTCTTGCCCTTCATCTCCATCAGCGTCACAATCACGGCCACCTTCTCCTTGCCGTACTTTTCGCTCACATACTGGATGGTTTTCTCACGGCCGCTGCCATCCATGTCAATATCCATATCAGGCAGTGAGATACGGTCGGGGTTCAAGAAACGCTCAAACAGCAGGTCGTATTTGATGGGGTCGATGTTGGTGATATGCAGACAGTAGGCGATGGCCGAACCTGCCGCCGAACCACGTCCCGGCCCGAAGCGGATGCCGTTTTTCTTGCCCGCCTCGATGAAGTCCAGCACAATCAGGAAGTAGCCCGGATAGCCCATCTTTCCCACCGTTTCCAACTCAAACAGCAGTCGGTTCTTAATCTCCTCACTGTAGTCGCCCCACCGTTTGTGCGCGCCCACCCAGGTGAGGTAGCCCAAATAGTCGAACTCATCGGTGAATTGCAGATTCTCCACTTGCTTCAGCGGCTTTCCAAACTCTTCAAAATAAAGCGGATAGTCATCGTTTTTGCGGAACTCTTCCGGCACCACGAAGCGGGGCAGGGTAGGGGCGTGCTGCAACGAAAGCACCTGCACCTTGTCAGATACGTGTTGCGTGTTGGCCAGCACCTCGGGGTGGTCGGCAAACAGCTCCTCCATCTCGGCCGTCGTGCGGAAGTACTCCTCGCCCGAATAGGCCATCCCCTTATCCTCGTCCTGTCCCACCGTACCGCTCGCCGTATATTCTTTTCTGGTATTGATGCAGATGAGCATCTTGTGAGCCTCGAAATCTTCGCGGTTCACGAAATGCACGTCGTTGGTGGCGATGCAGCGCACGTGGTGCTTCTCGGCGAGTTGCAGCAGGGCCGCATTCACCAAGGTCTGCTCTTTATGCCCATTACGCTGAAGCTCAATATAATAGTCATCACCATAGATGTCTTTGAACTCCTCCACCACCTTGTCAGCACGCTCCAAGTTGAAGTTGACGGGAATGTTGCCGTCGTGCAGCGACGGGTTGTCGGCCATGATGACCTGCGGCAGCTCGCCACCTAAGCAGGCCGAGCAGGCGATGACACCCTCCGAATACTGGCGCATGATTTCCTTGTCCACACGCGGCGTGTAGTACTCGCCCTCAATCCAGCCGAGCGACACCAAGTGACTCAAGTTGCGGTACCCCACCATGTTCTTGGCTAAAAGAACAAGATGGTGGCCGCTGCGGTCCGACTTCACCTCCTTCCGTTTCGAGAAACGGCTGCAGTTGCGGGCCACATATACCTCACACCCGATGATGGCCTTGAAGGGGTCGTCCTTGTGCTCCTTGTTGAACTTTTCCACCTCCTTCACAAAGGCGTAAATGCCGTACATGTTGCCGTGGTCGGTTACGGCCATCGAACGCTGTCCGTCTTCGTAGGCTTTCTTGATAAGTGACGGAATGTCGGCCAAACCGTCTAACAATGAGTATTGCGTGTGAACGTGGAGATGTGAGAATTGTGCCATGTTGGTTTGGGTTAATGGTTGGTATAAAAGAAAGTTGCAGGAATGAGGGATAGCTCCTGCTGCTATTCTGTCGGCAATTTCTCCCCACTGATGATTTCATACAGATGAGGATAGTCGGCTTTGATGATGTCGCCGCGCCGTTGGGTGATGCGTTTGCGCATGTCGGGCGAAGCTACAATGTTTTTCATGAAATGATACCGCTCTTCTCCAAGTCCTTGCTCCATGTTGGGGAAACGGGTAGTGTCGGTAAGGTCTTGCAGACAGTTCTCCCCTTTGGTGAGGAAGTTGCGGTTAAGTGCCTTGCGGAACAATAGGTTGGCATGCACCTGCTCCTTTACGCGCTGCTGGTTCGCATCTAAGAGCGATTGCTTGTCGTAATGCTGGAGCATGAGGTCGTATTTCTGGAGGGAGTCCTCCTGCCATTCGTCAGTGGAGAGATAGTCCTGTGTGTATTTGATTGCCCATCCTACCGTGTCGTTCGGTCCGGGCTCGTCATCGGCGTAAACCGGGTGGTCGGGGTCATCATGGATGAGCGTCGGTCTCGACTCTGTTGGCTTGGGTTGTTGGGGTACTGGGATGTGTATATTTTTGATAATGACAAAAATAGCAATGCATGCCAAGATGATGATGAGGCCGATGAGTAGCGGTTTGTAAAAGGTGAACCGCCCACGCTTGCTGTAATGAAGGGGAATGTCAAGGGTGTCGCTGGGAAGTATCACTCCACTACAAGGCGAGTAGGTGTCGGCGAAAGTGAAGGTATAACGTGCTCCTTTGACGTTCGCATTCTTGGGGTAGGAGATGACCTGCGTAACCTCGTTGTACTGTACTTGCGGGTCGGTGCAGGTGAACTCGGTGCGGCCCGGACTCACAAATTTGCTCTTCCCAAAAGTGAAAGTGACACGTATGGTGGAAATGTCGGAGTCGGGTTCGGTATGTTTGGGATGGTGTGAGCGCTCCATCTCATTCAACTCAAACTCCATCTCTTGTGAGATGTCGGGTGTGGTGTCCATCTTCGCTCCGAGAATGGAGAACAACGGATCCTGCTGTTTTTCGGCCACCTCTTCCGGAACGATGAAAATGCGCTGGTACAGCGTATATCGGGGCAGCGATAATTGTTGCAGGTAGGGCTCGATGCGGGCTGAAGGCACATACATCTTGGCGCTCTCGCTCCGCTCAGACGGAATCCAGGAGAGTTGGCTGGTCACCTCCTGCTCGGTTAAAACTTCGTTCAGCTGGTCCACAAAAAGCCAAGTGTCTGGAATCTCAACCTGCCCGGTGCTTCCTGTGCGGAGGTCGTAGGTCGCCAGTACGCGGTCCAGCGCCTCCTTGATGTGCGGTATCATGCAGCCGCTGTTCACAAATACCGAAAAGGCAATATATCCCAGCTCGTCATCGAGCTCCGGATCTCGCCTCACTTGGAAGATGGAAACCCATCCTCCCTCATCGGTGAGCTCCACCCAATAGCCGGTGGCACCCACCTCGCCGTCAGCATGAGCCGTGATATCCGGTGACGGGTCCTGCGTGGGCAGTACACCGGCGATATGCAAATGCCGGTAGCCCCCGTTATGTCCGTGTGCCAGAATACATTGACTCATCTTCCTTTGCTGTTTTTAGTTTGGGTTTAAAACGTGCAAAGGTATTGTTTTTTTTGATACGAAAGATGAAATTTCTTTAATTTTTTTCAACAAAATTGCCCAGCACGTTCAACCTCCTGTCGGCGATGTGAATGCGGTAATTTCCGGTTTGGAGCATCTCGCCCTCCACCTCGCCTAAGATGGGCTTATCAGCCCTGATTTCCACGAAACGGGTGTGGGTAACCTTCACCTCCGGCAGACTGATGTGCTTTCCGGCAAACAGGTTTTTGACGTTGGCGATCACTTTCATTGGTCGGATTTTGCGGATGGTGACGAGGTCAAATTTCCCGTCGTGCGGGTTGGCCATCGGCACCTGTCGCATCCCGTTGCCGTTGTACTGCGCATTGCCGCACGCGATGGTGAACATCTCGTCGCTGTACTCGCCCTCCTCCGTGGTGATGTGAACGGGTGTGCAGGAGTACCCGAACAGCACTTTCACCAGTTTCATCAAATAAACAGCGTTCGGGAACAGCTTCGGCTTGCCTTTCGTGGTCTCGTTGATGACCGCCGCGTCGAACGCAAAACCGGCAATGTTGATGAAGTGCCGGCGGGCCGTCACCTCCCCGTCCACAACGGTTTCCACCACCCCTACATCGGTGGGCCAAAACTGCGCTTTATCCATGAAAAGCAGAAATTCGTGCGGGTGACGCGGGTAGCCGAGCGTGCGACAGAAATCGTTGCCCGTGCCGAACGGAACGATGGCGAGATAAACCTCCTCGGGGTTCGCCCCCGACTCGTAGATGCCGTTTACCACCTCGTTGATGCTGCCATCGCCGCCAAACACCATCAGATGGCGGATTCCGCTTTCACACAGCTCTTTGGCAATCGTCCATCCTTTCCCCGCACCATCCGATAAGTGCATGGCATAGGGCATATTCATTTTTTTGAAATGGTCAAGAAGAAAGCTCTCATCCATCTGCCGATTTTTGGAACTCGTATTGGGATTGGAGATGATGTGCCATTCGTGAGAAGTGAAATCCATGTTTTTTCAATTTTGGGGTAAAAACGAAAAAGAGCGGCCTGGTGTGGTCGCTCTTTTTCTATTGAAATTGGGTATTATGCGTAAAGTTCTTCGAAAATCTTGCGAAGTTCGGGGCTTTCGCGGAGCTCTTGGAGGGTGAATTCGGCGTGGCCCTTGGTGTAGCCGTTACCCATGATCATGTTCACATCGCTGCCGATACCTTCTGCACCGAGGGAAGCCTTGGTGAAGCTGGTGGCCATGCTGAAGAAGTAAACAATACCGTCATCCTTGGTGCAGAGCACGGCGGTCATCTCCTGATCCGGCACGTTGACGCAGTTGATGGTCACATCGGCCATCTTGCCGTCGGTCAGTCTTTCCACCATCTCATAAACCTGCACGGGAGTCATGCCGGCAGCGCTTTCCACCACGTCGCAGAAACCGAGGTCTTTGATGCGCTGGGTGCTCTTCGGACTGTTGGCGATACCGATGACCTTACCGGTCACACCGACGCGCTTTTTGGCCTCGTAGCAGCAGAGCATACCGCTCTTGCCACCAGCACCGAGGATGAGGACGGTCTGGCCATACTGGCACAATTTGGCGGTCTGTGCGGGAGCACCGGCCACGTCGAGTGCGCTCAGAGCGAGTTTTTCGGGCATGTCGTTCGGGATCTTAGCGTAGATACCGCTCTCGAACAGAATAGCTTTGCCCTTGATGTCCACCTGGTCCACTTCGGGACGGATCTCCAAAATCTCGTCGATGCGGAGCGGGGTGAGAGAGAGGGAAACGAGGGTGGCAATGCGGTCGCCTTCTTTCAGGTCGATTTTGCCCTTCAAAGCGTCACCAATTTTCTCCACCTTGCCGAGGAGCATACCGCCAGAACCAGTACGACGGTTGCGGTGCTTGCCCTGCAACTCCACGTTGAGGAACATCTCTTTCTTCACCTCTTCCATCACCTTCTCAACAGGTGCGCCTTCGCCAGCCTGCTGCTTGGCATAGTTGTGGATGTCGGTGAAAGATGCGGAGTCAATATTCAAGGTCTGAACGTCAATGAGGATTTCATTGTCATAAAGAACGTCCATGTTGTTGTCCAATTTGTTGGCCGGCTGCGGAAGAACTCCCTTCGGCTCAATGACACGGTGAGTGCCGTACTTGTTTCCTTTAGGTTGCATAATTTATTTATTTTTAAATGGTTAAAATATATTTTGACTTTTGCTGAAAGCGAGCGCAAAATTACAAAATGTTTTTGATTTTGTCAAGATGTCCACCCCCAAATTTTAATTCCAAATTACACTTTCACTCACCCATCTTCATCTTCCCGCCTTCCACCTCTCAATTTTCAATTTTCAATTCTCCATTCGAAACGTTCGTTCCACATTGGCGGTGGTCACTTCGGCCACCTTCTCCACACTGCATTCGCACAGGTCGGCGACTTTCTGCGCGATGATGGGAATGTAGGAACTCTCGTTACGGGTGCCGCGATAGGGGACAGGTGCGAGAAACGGACTGTCGGTCTCTAAGGCAAGGTGCTCTAACCCAACCGCTTTCACAATCTCCTGCAACTTGCTGTTCTTGAAGGTGACCACCCCGCCGATGCCTAACAGGAACCCGTGTCGCACGGCCCACTCCGCCTCCTGAATGCCCCCTGAAAAGCAGTGCAGGATGCCGGTGAGACCGCTGCCCTCAAAGTCGCGCAGTATTTCCAGCGACTCTGCATACGCGCTACGGATGTGCAACGACACAGCAAAGTTGTGCTCCACTGCCCACGTAAGTTGCTGGCGGAAAACGCGTTTCTGCAACTCCACCCGGCTGGTGTCATGGTACAGGTCCATGCCAATCTCTCCGATGCCCACCACCCGCGGGTCTGTCAGATAGCTCTCCAACAGCTCCAAGTCGGCCTCGGGCTCATCGGGGATGTCGGTGGGGTGCAGACCGCACAACGCAAAAAGATGCTGCGGGTATCTTCCCACAGCATCGAATATGTCTTGCATGCTTGCGGCAGTCACGCCGGGCAGCATGATTTTGGTAACTTGCGCCGTTACAGCGCGTTCAACTACCGCATCGAAATCCTCTTCGTAATATTCACGGTAGATGTGTCCGTGCGAATCGATAAATCGCATGGCTATTGGACCCCTAATTTGGCTTTTACTTTGTCGGTTAGGTCGTCGCTCTCGCTGTTGAACAGCTGCGTGCTGACATCGAAGACGTAAGTGTATCTGTTCTCTTTCGCCACCTCTTTGATGGCTGCGAGCACTTTTACGCGGATGGGTTCCAACAGTTGGTCCTGCTTCTCGGCAACGGCTTGTTCTGCGTCCGTCGAGAATTTCTGCAAACGCTGGTACATCTCTTGGATTTCCTGCTGTTTCAGTTTCGCAACCGCTTCGCTATACGTCGACTGCTTCTGCTGGTACTCTTCGTATTTCGTTTTCAGTTCGTTCTGCAATGCTTCCCCTTCTGCGGTCAGTTCATCGCTGAATTGCTTGAGTTCTGCTTCAGCAGCGGCCCAGTCCGGAGTGGATTGCGCGATGGCCGTGTAGTCCACATGCCCGAATTTGGCCTGCTGTGCCATCGTCCGGTTGCCTGCAGCGATGAGGAGCGTCAAAAGGGTGACAAGTACGATTGTTCTTTTCATATCTTATAAAATAAAAGATAATCCGACTAAATTTATTTGATGCCGAGTTTCTTTTTCACCAAAGCACTCACATCGTCGCCACCATCTGAATAGAGAAGGTTCTTGGTGTCGAAGATGTAGGCATAGCCATTTTCTTTGGCCACATCTTTGATGGCTTGGAGAATCTTATCCTGGAAGGGAGTCATCAGTTCAATCTGGCGCTCCTGCATGAGGTCTTGAAGACTCTGCTCGAAAAGGGTGATGCGCTCCTGCAAGTCGGTGAGTTCTTTCTCGCGCAACTGGCGCACTGCCGATGACATGGTGCCGGCTTCTTTGTTGAATTTCTCATACTTGGTCTGGAACTCCTGGGCCATGTTGGTGTATTCAGCCTCTAATTCCGACTGATAAGCCTGGAGGGCGGTCTGCAGGGTGTCAGCGCCGGGCATGGCCAAGAAAATGTCGTTGGCGTTCACATGTCCGTACTTCTGTGCAAAAGTGGCAGATGTGCCGAAAAGGAATACGGCCATCAGCAATACAAAGGTTTTCTTCATTTTGAAAAGATTATAAAGTTAGTGGTAATGATTTGCGATTATTCGTCATCGTCGCTGTCGTCTCTGGCCGTCACGCCCAGCTTTTGCATGATCTGGTCGTTGATGTCCCATTTCGGGTCAGCATAGATGATGGTCATGGAGCCGGCCACGTCAAAAACGAAGGCATAGCCTTTCTCCTTGGCATATTCGTCGATGGCGGTGAAAACACGGTCTTGGATGGGAGTCACAAGTTCCTCTCTTTTCTTGGTGAGGTCGCCGTCCTTGCCAAAACGTTTTTTCTGCAAATCTTTGGCGGCCTTCTCTGCATTGATGATGGCCTCCTCACGTTTCTGCTTCATGTTTTCCGGCAAGGTGATGACTTCGGTCTGGTATTTTTTGTACATGGAGTCGATCTTGGCGAACTCCTTCTCGATTTCCTGCTGCCATTCCAGAGCCACACGGTCCAACTCGGCCTGTGCCTCCACATAGTCGGGCATGTTGCTCAAAATGTACTCAGAATCAATGTAGGCGTATTTCTGGCCGAACATAGGGAGGGCGAGAAAAGCCACTAAGACTGCGGTGATGATGCTCTTTTTCATGATGGTAAATTTTATAATGATTATTATTTTTCGTAAAACAATGGATTAAGATGGTATTCGTCGTGTTAGGTTTAAATGTTAGTCGATAGATTGGTTGATGGAGATGTGGAAACGGCTGCCGGCGGCGTCTTTCAAACCGGGCACCTCGTCGAAGCCGTAGCCCCAGTCGAAGCCGAGGAGACCGAACATCGGGAGGTAGATGCGCACACCGAGACCGGCAGATTTATATAGGTTGAAAGGTGAGTATTTGCGAATGTTGGTCCATGTGTTACCTGCCTCCACAAAGGCCAGCACATAGATGGTTGCGCTGGGGTTCAGCGTGATAGGATAACGCAATTCGGCGGTGAACTTGTTGTAGATGGTGCCGCCCACGTAGTTGCCATTCTCACGCACAGTCAGTGCCTCGTCGTCGTAACCGCGCATGCCGATGACCTCGCGGCCGTCGAGTGCCCATCCGGAGAGACCGTCACCACCCAAGTAGAAGCGTTCAAACGGCGGTGCCCCGATGGTCTTGTTGTACCATCCGATGAAACCGCCTTTCATGCGCACGTTCAGCACCAGGTTGTCCACAATCTTGGTGTACCACGAAAGACTCAACTTCCACTTGTGGAACTCGAGGAACTTGTACTTCTCCTGGTCAGTGGCGGTTGCGTAGTCTGTCTTGCTGAACAGCGAATAGGGCGGAGTGGCCTGCACCGAGAAGGAGATTTCGGAACCCTCACGCGGATAAATCGGTGCATTCACCGAGTTTCGCATGATGGTGAACTTGTAACTGATGTTGTTGGCGTAACCATTGCTGAAGATGAATACACTCCCGTAGTTATATACTCTATAGTGCTGGTAGATAAGACTGTGCGACACTTGGAAATAATCATCGGGCCATTTCAGTTTGCGTGAGATGGTGAGGTTCGCACCAATAATGTCGATGGCCGCGTAGGCATCGTTTGAACGGGTGTAACCGTTGGTCTGATGCTGATAATAAACATTGGCAGAGAGTGTGTTAGGCTTCTTGCCGCCTAACCACGGCTCTACAAAGGTGAGGTTGTAAGACTGATACCACTTTGTACTGACGGAAATCTTCAGCGCCAACTTCTGTCCATCGCCCGACGGGATGGGCTTCCACGCATCTTTCTTGAAGAATTTCTTGAAAGAGAAATTGTTGAACGACACACCGGCACTCAGCACGAAGCCTGCCGCTCCGTAGCCTGCCGACAACTCCAACTGGTCGGAGGAGGTCTCCTCCACTACGTATTCTATGTCAACCGTTCCGTCAGCCTCGTTGGGGGTCGGACGCACATCCATCTTTTCCTGGTTAAAGTAGCCGAGCGACAGCAGCACCTGCTGCGAACGGATGATGTCGGCACGGTTGAACAACTGTCCCGGCAGGGTGGTCACCTCACGCAGAATCACATTGTCGTTGGTCTTGGTATTGCCGCTTACCGAGATGCGGTTGTAGGTGGCCTGCTGCCCTTCGCGGATACGGATTTCAATGTCGATGGAGTCGTTCTCCACCATCACCTCGGTCGGTGTGGCGTAGAAGAATAGGTAACCATCGTTCATGTACAGAGAGCTGATGTCGTTGCCATCCTGGTTCATGCTGATGTTCTCCATCAGCCGCTTCTGGTTATAAACATCACCCTTCTCAATGTTGAGAATCTGGCGGAGCAGTTCGGTCGGGTATTTGGTGTTTCCCACAAAGTCGATGTTGCGGAAATAGTAGCGTGGACCTTCGTCAACGGTGATGTCGATGTAGGCGAGATTGCCTTTCATGTAGAAAGAGTCTTTCACGATGTAGGCATCGCGGAAGCCCAGCTCGTTGTATTTCTCAATCAACTTCACCTTGTCGCTCTCGTAGTTGGCTTTGATGAACTTGGAGCCCTTGAACAGACGGAAGTTGACGCGGTTGGCGAAGTAGTCGCCGAGGTGGTCGATGATGTCTTTTGAACGGTAGTAGTCGGGATGACGGAACATATAGGCGATGGCCGTGTCAGCCTTATAGAACGGCATGAAATGGAACCGCTCTTTGGTCTCTTTCATCGACTTCAAAAGCACTCCGTCAGAGGCGTTGTTGTTGCCGTAGAAAGCGATACGTTCGATTTTGATTTTTTTGCCTTTGTTGATGTTGAAATAGAGGTTGACGGCACGGTTGATTTTCTCGTCCTGTCGTTCTTCCACCGTCACGGTGCAGGCGTGGTAACCTTTGTCGATATAGTAGTTGCGGATGAGGTTGATGCAGTTGCTCTTCATGTTGTCGTTCACCACATTGCCCTGCGAAATCTTGATTTTCTCGCGCAGTTCGGTCTCTTCATTCTTTTTAGCTCCCACAAAAGCAAAGGCCGCCAAACGGGCGCGGTCTTCCAGATAAATATCAAGAAAAGCGGTATTGCCAATGATTTTGGTCACCGAGATACGGATATCTTCATAAAGACCGGTCTCCCACAATTTTTTGAGGGTTTTGGAGATTTTCTCCCCGGGAATTTCGATCTGCTCGCCCACCTGGAAAGGAAGCAGTCTGCGGTCGAGGCCGCCGGTGCCGGAGGTGGTGATACCTCCGATTTCGTAAGTCTGCGGGTTGGAATAGTCAATTGTCACATTGGGAACGCTATCGTTGGAAGTAACGACTACCTGTGCGTAACCTGTTGTTGCACAGATAAGTATTCCAATGAGGAGCGTTAAAATCCGAAGTTTTTTTGCCAATGTGAGTTGCTTTAATATAAGGGGTGCAAATTTACAAAAAATATTGAAACCATCGTTGCATTATTTTTGGGCTTGAGAAAGGGATTCTTGTTGGACTTGTGCGCTGGTTTTGCCGAAGCGTCTTTCGCGGTTCTGGTACTGCTGGATGATTTCGCGGAGGTGTTGTCCGTTGAAGTCGGGCCACATCACCGGGGTGAAGAAAAGTTCTGCGTAGGCAATCTGCCACAGGAGAAAGTTACTGATGCGCTGCTCGCCCCCAGTACGAATTAGGATGTCGGGGTCGGGCAGGTCGGCGGTGTACAGGTTTTTGCTAATGATATGTTAGTCAATATCTTGCGGATTGATTGTGCCGTCAGCGGCTTGTTGGGCCAGCTGCCTCATGCAGTATTTCAGCTCGCTGCGGCCGCTGTAGCTGAGCGACAGGGTGAGGGTGAGGGAAAAGTCGTGTGCGGTAAGGCGGCAGGCTTCTTCCAGTTCCTCGCGGCACACCTGCGGCAGGTCTTCCAGATGCCCGATCGCGTTGAGTCTCACGTGGTTCTCCTTCAGTTTGGGCACTTCCTGACGGATGGATGACGACAGTAGCCGCATGAGCGCTTCTACCTCGTACTGCGGACGGTTCCAGTTCTCGGTGGAAAAGGCGTACAGGGTGAGGTAGGGGATGCCGAGGCGGACACACTCTTCCACCATGCGTCGCACCGTTTCTGCTCCCGCTTTATGGCCCATGATACGGTCCATGCCGCGTTGTTGCGCCCACCGTCCGTTGCCATCCATAATGATGGCAATATGCTGCGGCATTTTATCCGATTGTAAAACGATATTCTCTTGTTCCATAATTAGTTATGGCTGGTAACGGCTTTGCGTTTTACGTTGGTGCGGATGTCGCAGCTGCGGTCCATCTGACCGAACTTGAGGGTGAAAATCACTCCCGCGAAGGAGTAGAAATCTTTGGTGGTGGGGTTGCCGCGACCGACACCGGCCTCGTGCTTCACCTCCGACTTGTCGGCCAGGTAGGCCACCACCGATCCGCGCTGCTCGCGCAGGGTCTGGTTGTCGTAGTAGGTGCCGCTCACATCATCGATGTAGTCGGAGAAGGTGAAGCGCATGCCCCATTCCGCTCCGATGCTGCAGTATTTGGCAAAGTTGAAGCGGAAGCCGAGTCCGAACGGGATGGCCACATTGCAGAGGGAATAGTAATCTTTCTGTCCCTCAAAGCCTTGTCCTTCGGTGCCGAGGTGCTGCAAAGCGTACCAGGTGCCATCGGCTGCCTGCGCCTGCGGGTTGAAGGAGAACACCGCAATGCCGCCGAACAGGTACGGACTGAAAAAGTTCTTACCCCGTTCGTTATACAATTTGAAGAAGTTGAGCTCTGCCATGACGCCTATCTCGGTGATGGGCGACTTGAAACTCAGGTTGCGCTCGTAGTGTTTGTTGGTAATATTGTCATCTCCAGCAACTTGCGCGAAAAGTATATTCGCACGGATGGCCCAACGGGGGGTGAAGTTGTATCGGTAGATGATGCCGCCTGCCGGCTTCGACATGCCAAATACTTTAGCGGGGTTCAAATCTCCTAAATAAAAAGAGGCACCCGCCATGGCACCCAATTCGGATTTTTGCGCAAATCCTTGAAATACAGACAAAATGATGGCTAAGCCCAACGCGATTTTCTTCATAGTATAGTTTTATGCAAACACTTATAAACGATATTTTATGCTGATTATTGTAATAAATGCCCTTTTTATGCTGATATTTTTTTTGATGAAAAATCTTCATTGAACCTTTGCTTTTCATGGGGAAAATGTGTATTTTTGTAACGTGAATTATTTTCTATAATTTTATTCTAAATTATTGATAATGAATAAAATACAACTTGTAAAGGATGTTTACTATGTGGGGGTGAACGACCGCCGCACCGATTTTTTTGAAAACCATATCCAACTCCCTAACGGGGTATCCTACAACTCTTACCTTATCGTGGATGATAAGGTGGCGCTGATCGATCCTGTGGAAGTCGGCTTTATCGGACAGTTCCTTGCCAATGTGCGAAGCATTTTGGACGGCCGTTCTGTGGATTATCTGATTGTGAACCATGCCGAACCCGACCATAGTGGCTCCATCGCTCTGCTGCAAAAGGAGTATCCTGAAATGCAGGTGGTGGGCAATGCCAAGACCTTCGCCCCGTTGGAGGCTTTTTATGGGGTGCTTCAAAACAAGAAGGTGGTGGCCGACAGCGAGACGCTTAGCCTCGGCAAACATACCTTGCAGTTTTTCACTGCCCCCATGGTACACTGGCCCGAGTCGATGGTGACGTTCGAGACGACTAACGGCATCCTGTTCTCCAACGACGCTTTCGGCGGCTTTGGCGCGCTCAACGGCAGCATCTTCGACGACCAGGTGGATCTTGCTTGCTATGAGGATGATATGCGCCGCTACTATGCCAATATAGTGGGGAAAGTCGCGATGCCTGCATCGAAGGCTATCAACCGTCTTTCTGCTCTCGGTATCAAGATGATAGCGCCTTCGCACGGACTGATTTGGCGCAGCGATTTGCAGTGGGTGATCAGTCGCTACCTGCGTTGGAGCGGGCATCAGGGCGAAGAAGGTGTGGTGATCGCTTACGGTTCGATGTACGGCAACACCGCCGCCATGGCCGAAATCATCGCCCGCGGCGTGGCCGATGCCGGTGTGCGCAACATTCGCGTATATGATGTGTCTCGCACGGAAACCTCATTCATTATCAGTGATATATGGAAATATAAAGGCGTGGTGCTCGGTGCCTGTGCGCACTACGGCAGCATGTTCCCCAATATGGCACTGCTGGTGCATGAAATCGAACATTTCAAACCGCAAAACAAAGTCTATGGTCTCTTTGGCGGCATGAGTTGGAGTGGGGGAGGCGTCTCCACCCTCAGCAAACACGCCACCGAAGCACAATGGCAACTCGCTGCAGACCCGGTGGAGGTGAAAGGCGCCCCCATCCGCGAGGAGGATATCGACCGCCTGTACGCCATGGGTCATGCCATCGGCGAAGCAGTCAGATTAAAAATTGAAAATTGAAAATTGAGACGCAGCACGCTGCGTCTCAACAGAAGAAATAATCGCATAATCCAAATTATCAACTATCATGAGCTGGTTACTAATTATTTCACTGATTGTCTTCGGTCTGTTGTCCGTAGTGCTTGACTTTTTGTTCATCCCGGGCGGGGTGGTTGCCATCATCGGTGCGTTGATGGAGATTGCGGGTGTGAGTCTCGCCTACGCTGGACACGGCTCTGTGGCTGGCACGATTACGCTGGTCATCACGTTGGCGGTATCGGCACTTGTTATTGTGTTGATTCTCAACAGCAAAACATGGAAGAAATGCGCTTTGGATACCTCTATTGAGAGCAAGGCCAACGATTTCAATGAGCAGAATGTTCATGTGGGGGCGGAGGGGATGACCATTTCGCGGCTCGCCCCGTCCGGCAAGGCGATCTTCAACGGCGAGACGGTGGAGGTGGCCTCCGAGCATGGACTGATTGACGAAAACCGCGAGGTGGTGGTCGTCAAAGTGGAAGGAAATAAAATATTTGTCAAATTAAAATAATAGTACACTATGAATCTTTTTAATTTTCAACCTTTATTATTGACCACCTCCATGGAGACGGCTATCATTGCTATCGCTTGTGTGGTGGCGCTGATTATTTTCCTGTGGATGGTGCCGGTCGGACTCTGGTTCACGGCATTGATTTCAGGCGTGCATGTCTCTTTGGTGCAGCTCATTCTGATGCGCTGGCGTAAGGTACCGCCGGGAATCATCGTAAATGCCATGATCACAGGTGCAAAAGCGGGTATTCCGCTGAACCGCGATGAGTTGGAGGCTCACTACCTGGCTCATGGTCATGTGCAGCCAGTTGTGTTCGCCCTCGTGTCGGCTGGCAAGGCCAACATCCCGCTCGATTTCAAGGCTGCCGCTGCCATCGACCTGGCAGGCCGTAACGTCTTGGAAGCTATTCAAACCTCTGTCAATCCGAAAGTTATCAACACGCCCCCTGTGGCCGCTGTTGCCAAGGACGGTATCCAGCTGGTGGCTAAGGCCCGTGTAACCGTGCGTACCAACATCCGTCAGCTGGTGGGTGGTGCTGGTGAAGAGACCGTCATCGCCCGTGTGGGTGAGGGTATCGTCACCGCCATCGGTTCGGCCAACTCCTACAAGCAGGTGCTCGAAAATCCTGATTCCATCTCCAAAGTCGTTCTGACTAAGGGACTTGACTCGGGCACTGCTTTCGAGATTCTTTCCATCGATATCGCCGATATTGATGTGGGTAAGAACATCGGTGCTATGTTGCAGATGGACCAGGCCAACGCTGACAAGAACATTGCTCAGGCCAAGGCTGAGGAGCGCCGTGTGATGGCTATTGCGCAGGAGCAGGAGATGAAGGCCAAGGCACAAGAGGCCCGTGCCAAGGTGATCCTCGCTGAAGCCGAAGTGCCGCTCGCCCTTGCCGAAGCTTTCCGTAGCGGTAACTTGGGTGTGATGGATTATTATAAGTTGGAAAACATCAAGGCTGATACCCAGATGCGTGGCTCCATCGGCAAGACGGTTTCTCCACAACAATCTTCCCCGAAAAAAAATCAGTAATTTAATGAGTGATACAAAATGAGAAGACTGAATTTATTATTGTTAATGATTGTGATGATGACCACTGCATTTGCCCAGAATAGTAAAGATAATATGATTCAATTGGTTGAGCCACAACGTGATGGCGGAATGCCGCTCATGCAGGCACTGAATGAACGTGTTACTTTGCGTGAATTTTCCGACAAGATGCTCACCGACCAGCAGCTCTCCGACCTGCTGTGGGCTGCCAACGGTGTCAACCGCGACAACGGCAAACGCACCGCCCCCTCCGCCCGCAACTGTCAGGAGATTGACATCTATGTGCTGATGTCCACCGGCACCTACCTCTATCTGGCCGACAAACATGCCCTTCAGTTGGTAGATGCCACCGATATCCGTTCGCAGGCCGCCATGCAGCCCTTTGTCGCCAAAGCCCCTGTGCTGCTGATGTTTGTCGCCAACTACGACAAAATGACCGGCATGGACAAGGATGCCAAGGAGTTCTACGGCGCTACCGATGCGGGATTCGTCAGCCAGAACGTGTATCTCTACTGCGCTTCCGAGAAGCTGGCCACGGTGGTTTTGGGCAGCATTCATCGCGACTTTTTGGAGAAGAAATTAGGCTTCAAAGGAAAAGCGATTTTGGGACAACCTGTGGGTTATAGTAAATAATGGTAGCAAAGGGATATAAGAGCGACTGTTGGGAAATCCTTTCAAGTCGCTCTTTTTCTGTGTAAAGAAGATAGATGGCAGAGCGAAATATCATCATCAAAGGCGCTAAGGTCAACAACCTCAAGAATATTGATGCGGAAATTCCGCAGGGGAAATTAGTGGTGGTTACCGGACTTTCGGGCTCGGGAAAGTCGTCGTTGGCTTTCGACACGCTTTATGCGGAGGGACAGCGGCGATATGTGGAGAGTTTGAGTTCGTATGCCCGTCAGTTCATGGGCAAGATTTCTAAGCCCGATGTGGAGAGTATCCGCAACATCCCGCCAGCCATTGCCATCGAGCAGCGTGTGATTTCACGCAACCCGCGCTCCACAGTCGGCACCGCCACCGAGATTTACGAGTATATCAAACTGCTGTATGCCCGTGTGGGACGCACCTTTTCGCCCATCAGCCACAAGGAGGTGAAGCGCGAGACGGCCGCCGACGTGCTGAAATATGTCGGAACTCTTCCCGATGATGCCCGTCTCTATGTGCTGGCTCCCGTGGTGGTGATTGCCGACCGCACTCTCGCCGAACAACTCGCCATCCTTCAACAAGAAGGATACAGTCGTTTGGTGTATAATAAGCAAATTATTGATATAGAAGATTTTATAAATGGAAGAAAACACTCCAAACCGGTAGGATTATTTATTCTTATCGACCGTTTCAAGATGGCGGATATTCACGATATGCAAAGCCGTTTGGCCGCGTCGGTAGAGACCGCCTTCAAGGAAGGGAAGGGGAGTTGTGTGGTGCAGGTGGAGCAGGGGGATTCTGTTAAACAGAAGAGTTTCAGCGACTTGATGGAGATGGATGGGATAAAATTCGAGGAGCCTTCGCTCAACCTGTTCAGCTTCAACAATCCGTTTGGTGCGTGCCCGTCGTGCGGCGGCACCGGCATGGTGGAGGGTATCGACCCGGGGTTGGTGATCCCTAACACGTCGCTGTCGGTCTTCGAAGGGGCGGTGGCCTGCTGGCATGGCGATAAGTTGAGCGAGTGGAAGAACTGGTTCGTCAAATCGTCGTTGAAATTGGGCTTTCCGCCGCATCGGGCCGTGGAGGATCTTACGCCCGAAGAGTATGATTTGTTGTGGAACGGCGACCCCGACCGCAATGTCCATGGTGTGAAGCAGTTCTTTGAATATGTTGACACTCAGAAATATAAGATACAGTATCGTGTGTTGGCCAGTCGCTATACGGGTCGCACGGTGTGCCCCGACTGTCGGGGTCGCCGCTTGCGCAAAGAGGCCGGTTACGTGCTGGTGAACGGCAAATCTATCATGGAATTGGTGGAGATGCCGGTTAGCGAGCTGTACGACTTTTTCAAGAACTTTACCTTCCCCACCCGCAACGATGAGGTGATTGGCAAGAACATTCTGGCCGAGCTGGTAAAGCGCTTGGGATTCCTGATGGATGTGGGGCTCGGATACCTCACGTTGAATCGGGCGGCCCGTAGTCTGTCGGGTGGCGAGTCGCAGCGTATCAACTTGGCGGCCTCGTTGGGCAGCAGTTTGGTGGGCTCGCTCTACATCCTGGATGAACCGAGTATCGGCCTGCATCCTCGTGACACCCAGCAGCTGATTGGGGTGCTGAAACACCTGCGCGACATCGGCAATACCGTGGTGGTGGTGGAGCACGACGAGGAGATTATCCGTGCCGCCGACTATATCATCGACATGGGTCCTGAAGCGGGCCGGCTGGGTGGCGAGATTGTCTTCTCGGGCACTTTCGACGAGCTCATTACCCGTTCCGATAACCTTACCGCCTCCTATATCCGTGGCATGGTGCAGCCGGGTGCTGCCAACACGCTGGAGATTCCGCTTCCCGACCACCGCCGCAAATGGCGCAATTTCGTGGAAGTGATCGGAGCGCGAGAGCATAACTTGCAGAATATCAATGTGAAAATTCCTCTCGAAGTGCTGACGATGATTACGGGTGTAAGTGGTTCGGGAAAGAGCACGCTCATCAAAGATATTCTCTATCCTGGACTTTGTAAAAAGGTGGAAGACAGTAATATAAGGGTTGGGAAGCACAAAGAGATTGATGCCGACATGAACCATATTTCTGAGGTGGTGATTGTGGATCAGAATCCTATTGGGAAGTCATCTCGCTCGAATCCAGCGGTTTACATCAAGGCTTACGATGAAATTCGTGAGCTGTATGCCTCGCAGCCTCTCTCCAAACAGCGCAACTACAAGGCAGGTTTCTTCTCTTTCAACACGCCGGGTGGACGCTGCGAAGAGTGTGAAGGTGAGGGAGTTATCCATGTCGGAATGCAGTTTATGGCCGATGTGGATATCGTGTGTTCGGAGTGCCATGGCAAGCATTTCAAAGAGGAGATTTTGGAGGTGAAAATCAATGGGAAGGATGTAAATGATATTTTGGAAATGACCATCAATCAGGCGGTTGAGTTCTTTGAGTCGATTCAAGAAACGCACCGTTCGGTGAAAGGTATCATCTCCAAACTGCGTTATTTGCAGGATGTGGGGTTGGGGTATCTCAAGATGGGACAGCCGTCGCAGACGCTTTCGGGTGGCGAGTCGCAGCGCGTGAAACTCGCCCTTTACCTCTCGCAGGGCGACCGCAAAAATAATGTGCTTTTCATCTTTGATGAGCCGACCACCGGACTTCATTTTCATGATATTAATAAATTGTATAGTGCTTTCAATCAGTTGATTGAAAAAGGAAATTCAATCATTGTGATTGAGCATAATCCCGAACTTATCAAGTGTGCCGACTGGATTGTGGATCTCGGTCCCGAGGGCGGCGACCAGGGTGGAAAGGTGGTGTGCGAGGGTACGCCGGAGGATGTGGCACGTTGTGAGGCTTCCTATACGGGGAAAGTTTTGAAGGAGAAGTTAAGACATTAGTAGCTATAAATAATTATAAATTGTTAATTGTCAATTATTAAACGATGGATATCCATGCTGTAGCAGTAGAAACCCTCCGGTTAGAGGCGGAGGCAGTCGGCAATCTGCAAAACTTTGTCGATCAGTCGTTTGAAGAAAGTGTAAAGGTCATCTATGCGATGAAAGGCCGTTTGGTGGTGACGGGCATTGGGAAGAGCGCCATCATTGCGCAGAAGATTGTGGCCACGATGAACTCCACCGGCACGCCTTCGGTGTTCATGCATGCCGCCGATGCCATCCATGGCGACCTGGGCATCATACAGCCCGACGATGTGGTGCTGTGCATTTCGAAGAGCGGCAACACGCCCGAGATTTCCGTGCTGGTGCCGATCCTCAAACGCAGCGGCAACCTGCTGATAGCGTTGGTGGGCAACACCGACTCGTTCTTAGCTCGTGAGGCCAACTTTGTGCTGAACTGCACGGTAAGTCAGGAGGCTTGTCCCAACAACTTGGCACCTACCTGTAGTTCCACCGCGCAGTTGGCGATGGGCGATGCGTTGGCCAGCTGCCTAATTGCGTTGCGTGGATTTACCTCGCAGGATTTCGCCAAATACCACCCCGGCGGTGTATTGGGCAAGCGCCTCTATGTGAAGGTGGAGGATCTGTACAAGTTCAACGAGAAGCCGCAGGTGTCGCTCGACGACTCCATTCAGCAGGTGATTCTGGAAATTTCAGGGAAATGCCTCGGTGTGACGGCAGTGGTGGAGAACGGCAAGGTGGTGGGCGCCATCACCGATGGCGACCTGCGCCGTATGTTGCAGCGCAACGCCGACTTCCACGGCCTGAAGGCCGCTGACGTGATGACGCACAATCCGAAAACGGTCGGCTCGCAGGTTTTGGCAGTGGAAGCCCTCGACATGATGCGTAAAAAGCAGATTACCAATCTGTTTGTGGTGGATGACGGACAGTATATGGGCGTGATTCATATCCATGATATTATTAAAGAAGGCATTTACTAACAGCTTCTTATACTAAAATTACCATGAACTACTTTCTTACTATATTATTATTAGTCATTGCTAACATCTTTATGACCATAGCCTGGTATGGACATCTGAAATTTGGCACGGGCAAGTTGGCGTTGCCGCTCATCATCCTGATCAGTTGGGGCATCGCGCTGATCGAATACTGCTTTCAGGTGCCGGCCAACCGTATCGGCTACGTGGAGCACGGCGGTCCGTTCAACCTCTGGCAGTTGAAGGTGATACAGGAGGCCATCACCCTGATTGTGTTCACCTTATTCACAATATTATTCTTTAAAAATGAACACTTTACCTACAATCACCTTATCGGTTTCGGTTTCCTGATTTTGGCGGTATATTTTATTTTTAGAAAATAAATTTCTTTTCAAATATCCTGCAGGTAGCCAACTGGTTGTGGATGCAGGGGTGGTGGTAATGACCGTCAAGTCGTAATCAATTTCTCCAAGTACGCCAGCGCTTCGTCCACCTCTAACGGTGCGGTGAGCCGCTCCTTCCCGCGATACACCGCCACCTTGCCGTGCGTAGCCCCCACAATACCATAGTCGGCATCGGCCATCTCGCCCGGACCGTTCACCACACAGCCCATCACTCCGATTTTCAGTCCGGGGTAGTGACTGAACCTCTCTTTTACCTTTGCCAACGTGCCCTGTATGTCGTACTCCGTGCGGCCGCACGACGGACAGGAGATGATTTCCGTCCGCGTCATCTTGATACGGCAGGCCTGCAAAATCAACTCGGAAAGATATTGGCACTCTTTAGGTGAAAAACAGTCGTTTTCAATCTCCAATTCTTTGAAAGGATGATGAAGCAGAGTGTGGCTTGCATGGGCGGCACACACTATCATCCATTTCTCCTTATTGTTTTGTTGATAATTGATTTTCAGTGAATTATCATGTAAGATGCACTGTACTTTGTCGTTTTCTTCGGTCAAGTGGGCCAATAGGGTGGCGGGACGAATCTCTGCCTCCGGGGCCTCGGTCAGCGATACGCGGATGGTGTCGCCAATGCCGTCTAATAGCAGCGCGCCGATGCCGGCCGCCGACTTCACGCGTCCTTCGTCGCCCGCACCCGCCTCGGTAACTCCGAGGTGCAGGGGATAGACCGTGCCGTTTTGTGCCATCTTGTCGTGCAGCAGGCGCGTCGCCTCCATCATGGTGATGACGTTGCTCGACTTCATGGAAAGGACAATGTTATGATAATCAAATTGTTGACAGATGTCAATCCATTCCATCGCCGACATGGCCATGGCGAGCGGCGTGTTACCGTAGCGGCTCACGATACGGTCGCACAGAGAGCCGTGGTTGACGCCGATACGCAGGGCGGTGCCGTGCTGCCGGCAGATCTCAAACAGCGGTTTTGCCCGTTCCGCCATTGCCTGCACCGAGGCGGCATACTCCTCATCGGTGAGGTGCAGCTGGTTGAAATTGCGTTTGTCCACGAAGTTGCCGGGGTTCACCCGCACCTTCTCCACGATAGCGGCACAAGCTTCGGCCACCTGCGGCTTGAAGTGCACGTCGGCCACCAAAGGCAGCTGGTAGCCACGCGCCCGCAAGGTCTCCTTGATGGCTTGCAACGATGCCACCTCTTTCATCGAGGGTACGGTGATGCGGGCCATCTGACAACCGGACTCCGCCATCCGTATCACTTGCGCTACAGTGCCTTCGATGTCGTTGGTGTTGGTATTGGTCATGGATTGCACCACAATGGGTTCCCCTTCGCCAATGCGGATATTGCCGATGCTTGCGGTATGATTCATGGAATGAAGTTTACGGTTTTCTGTTTTGATTGAGCGGTATATTGTCCTCTGTTTCAGATTGATGGAACAGACGAGCCAAATATAATGGCAGTTGAGTGGTAATGTCGGGCGCATCTCTTTTCACCAACTTCCCATCAGGACCAAAGAGCAGATTGTCGGGCAAGGTTGTAATCTGCAATTCATCAATCCACGGATACTGATGGTCAAAATGCACGAAAGTCCAGTCGAATTGCGGAAAATGTTCCTTGAACTGGATGAAATGTCCGAAGTTGAAATCAATAGAGAGGCTGATAAAGGTGATGCTATCTTTGTATTTTTGTTGTAACTCTTTGATAATCATCATTTCACGAATGCAGTCTTCGCACGATGTATTGAAAATCTGCACATACAGCCATTTTCCTTTATAATCTTCAATATTGAAGGAGGCACCGCTGGCGGTTTTCATCCCTTCAAAAGATATGGCGTTGTTCTCTTGATAGGGACGTAATGAGGCGAGGGTGTTTTTTGCAATAATCTGATGTTCAGAGAAATGTGTGGTGGTCGCTATCTCATTGAGAATATGCTCGATGTTCTTCTTATTAAATCTTTTATTTTCATAAATTTCTGCCAAATCCTCAATGATGACCAGTTCGCGGATACGCTCATTCACCAGATACGGATCCTTTCCCACTAAATTGAACAGCGGACGATAGGTGCCCTCCTGGTTGATGCAGGTCATGAGTTCTTTCTGATTGATTCGGGGTGAAGTGGTGAGATAATGGTCATAAAATTCGTTAAAAAAGTTCATGTAGGCTGGGTTGAAGTAGAGCAGATATTCGTTGTCCAAGTACTTGCGATAGAGCGAGTCGGGATTTTTCGTCAGCACCACTCTTTCGAGCGAGGCCATCGTATAATAGATATAGGATTTGTAGAAATTGTTGGGACTGTACTGCAGCGGGAATCGACGGCTTACTGCATTGCGGATGCTGTCGTATTCCGTTGGGGAGAGGTCGCTGATGATATTGGGGGAGTAGTAATCGATGGTATTTTCAAAAAATCTTTCAAACCGATTGATCTTCAGATTGATATCTTCAGTAAGGGTGGTGTCATTATTGCGAATTTGCAGAAAACCTCCATACGACATCGGGTCAAGCAGGTTGAAAAGTTCCGGGTCCATGTCGATAGTGAAGTCGTAGGTTCTGCCCGGCTCGATATAAAATTCTGCGCGGGAAGTGCGGATTACCAACTGAACTAAGGTGGGACGTATAATGTTGTATGTCAGTAAGAAATGTCCTTTTGCATCGATCTTGTCGGTGGCGGCAACGACACTTTTATAAGTAGCTAATTCTTCAAACGTCACCAGCCGAATCTCTTCATTGGCGGCGAAATTCGCTATTCCTTTGATGGTGACAGGGTACGACTGTGCCTTGATGCCGGTGAGGCAGCCTGCCAAAATAGCCATCAAAAGAATCAGTCGTTTCATGTTTTAGTTTTGTGATTGAAATAATAACGCTAAAAAATGGCAGATATGATAGGAAGCGTTAAAGTTGGCCTTTGAGGGCCATCAATTCGTATTTGGCTTTCAGCAACTGAATGGTATGCACCTCGCGGGCGGTGATGGAGAGCGTTTCGTCGTTCTGCAACTTGATGTAGTCCATGGTAGTGATGGTGCCGTTGAGCAGTTGCGTGTTGGCGGTCTCTCTGATTTCCTGATCCTTTTGGGTGATCTGCTCATCCAGAATCAGTAGGTGCTCACTACGCTTGCTTTCGTTGATTTTTTCTTGGATGGCAATCTGATTGCCTTTGGTGAAATCGGCTTGCTGGCTCTCCAAG
>JAEEGJ010002367.1_pt1 | contig 102566 bp, 82 predicted proteins | sample 8958761 | NCBI WGS metagenome assembly JAEEGJ01 (sample SAMN16246546, study PRJNA631951) | gut metagenome | biome: gut microbiome; feature: rumen; material: RS-attached | host: Bos | place: Iran: Karaj | collected 2018-10 | reverse complement strand
CGTGATCATCAGCGATAACGTTCAGGTTCCTCACTACAATTATGTTGGTGACTCGATCCTCGGTTTCAAGTCACATCTCGGTGCCGGTGCCATCACATCCAACGTTAAATCAGACAAGACCCTCGTATGCGTTAAGAATGGCGACGAGGTTATCGAGACAGGTCTTAAGAAGTTTGCTGCAATTGTCGGAGACAACGTCGAAGTAGGATGCCAGAGCGTTCTTAATCCCGGTACGGTAATCGGCAGAGGCTCCAGAGTCTATCCGCTCTCAAGAGTCAGGGGCGTTATTCCTGAGAAGTCCATTTTCAAGGATGCGGATAACATAGTCAGCATCGAAGAGTGATCCGGTTGTATTCCGGGATTGACTGAACTGTAATAGGAGAGAACTGTGGTTGAGTTAACAATACTTATGCCTTGCTTAAATGAGTCAAGAACATTGGCCATATGCATTAACAAGGCTAAGACTTTTCTCAAAGATAATAATATCGACGGAGAAATCCTTATTGCTGACAATGGAAGTACTGACGGTTCTCAGGCTATTGCCACAGAGTTGGGCGCCCGCGTGGTCAATGTATCCGAGAAAGGATACGGAGCAGCTCTTATCGGCGGATGCAATGCAGCAGCAGGCAAGTATGTGATCATGGGAGATTCTGATGACTCTTATGACTTTCTGAATCTTATGCCTTTTGTTGAGAAATTGCGCGAAGGATATGAGCTTGTTATGGGAAACCGTTTCAAAGGCGGCATCGAGAAAGGTGCAATGCCGCCTTTGCATAAATATCTTGGAAATCCCGTTCTTTCATTTATCGGAAGAGTTCTTTACAGAAGCAACATCAGGGACTTTCATTGCGGGCTTCGCGGTTATAACAGGGAAAGCATCCTGAAACTGAACCTCCATACTACCGGTATGGAATATGCCAGCGAGATGGTTGTTCAGGCAACTCTTCATAAACTTAAGATTACCGAGGTCCCGACTACATTAAAGAAAGACGGAAGGGACAGACCTCCGCATCTCAGAAGCTGGTCTGACGGTTGGAGACATCTGACATTTTTGCTGATGCATTCTCCGCAGTTTTTGTTTCTTTTTCCCGGACTGTTCCTTTTCATTGTCGGTACGTGTATGAGTATTGTATTATTGATCGGACCTGTCCGGATCGGTAATGTAAGATACGATATCAACACGTTGCTTTATTCAGCAATGATGATAATTCTCGGCTTCCAGCTTATCCTGTTTTTTGTTCTGACGAAAAAGTATGCTGCCAAGACGGGATTTATTCCTGTAAATAATTCCGATTCAAAGCTTATCAGCATTACCATGAATAAGGGAATCTTTATTGGAGCATTATTGTTTGTTTTAGGATTGATCGGAGCGATTGTTTCAGTCGTTATATGGTCAAAAGCCGGTTTTGGAGATCTTACTCCGGAGACTATGTTCAGATTGACAATACCTGTCCTGACTGCCATGATATGCGGTCTCCAGCTGATGTTCAGCAGCTTTTTCCTTGGAATACTTGAGATCAAAACAAAAAAATGATTGTCTGAAAATGTTTTTCAAGATGCATAATAAAAAGGGCGCTAAAGAAGCGCCCTTTAAAAATCTTTTTAGTTACTGATCAGACTACGCTGTCCTTAAGCTTATCGAAAGCGGCCTTGGCAACCTGCCTTACGTTAGGATCAGAATCAGCAAAGGCAAGCTTTTTAACGTATTCTTCACAATGCTTAGCGTGGATATCTGCAGCAGCAGTAGCAGCTGCAGCTCTTACCATCGGGGAAGAATCACGAAGAAGCGGAATAAGAGCCATTCCTGATTCGTAATTAGGGATCATACCCATGGCGATCGCTACAGTCATACGTACATCATCCTCAGGATTGTCTGCGAACTTGAGCAACGCGCCAAGCTTCTGCTTCGATCCGAGTTTGAGGATTTTATCTTTCAAAGCGTCCGTACGTCCCATAGCCTATAGACTCCCGATATCGTTAATGCTTAACAATATTATAGAGTAAAACCTCAAAAAAAACATCATAATCACCAAAATAACCTGAAACGATGTTAGTTTTTAATATAATTTGCTCTATAATAGTTTTGATTATACAATCAAAACTCAAAAAAATGAAAGGCTTTTTTTATCTTTTTTGATTGATTTTGTGAGGAATTTAAGATGAGTAAAATACTGCGCGGATTAACTGTCTTGGGGCTTGCCGGAGCGTTTATGCTCTGTTCATGCACTACAAACCTCGGTCCTGAGACGTTGCCGTCAACCACACCTTCAACTGAACCTACGGAGACGCTGCCTGAAGAGACAGAACCGACTGAGACTTCTGCTCCCGAGGAAACGGAACCGTCGAGTGTTGCCTTAATAACGGACAGCATTGTTGAAAAAGAAGGACGCCTTAAGACAGACGGAACCAAGATAGTAAACAGTGAAGGCGATACGGTAGTTCTAAAAGGTATTAGTTCTTTCGGAATAGGAGACTGTGAGGGCTTTTTCACGTCCGAGATCGTTAAGACTCTGGCAGAAGACTGGGGCTGTGATGTCCTGAGGATAGCGATTACCGGTTCTGATAACACTGAAGGATATCTGGATGATCCGGACAGGTATTTCGATATGGTCTGCAAGATCTGCGATATGTGTACGGACCAGGGTATTTATGTGATCGTTGACTGGGATGTCAATTATTCGGAAGATCAGGACGTAAATAAAGATGCCGCTGTGGATTTTTTCAAAAGACTGTCGACCATATATTCCGAATCGGTAAATGTGATTTATGAGGTCAATAACTATCCGCTGGTATATGAAGAACCGGAAGATGATGACGATGAAGATGATGAAGATGATGAGACCAATGAATGGGAAGACATCATAAAGCCTTTCGCATCTGAGGTCATTGATGCTGTAAGAGAGAACAGTCCGGACAGTCTGATCATAGTAGGTGCGCCGAATAAAGGCCTTGAAATTGATGCTGTTTCCGATTCTGAGCTTGATTACGAGAACATCGCATACGGGTGCCGTTTTTTCTCCGGCACGCACAGACAGGATCAAAGAGACAGGGTGCAGGAAGCAATTGATGATGAGATCTGCGTTTTCGTAACAGAATGGAGTTACTGCACGGAAGATATGAAGGGCGGAATCTTCACGCAGGAAAGCGATAAATGGGCTGAATTCCTCGATGAGAATGAGATCTCATGGTGCAACATTGCGATTGGAAGTGATGCTGATAATGATACGAATGCGCTCCTGATGAACACGGATAAATATACTTTCGAGCAGATCCGTTCGGGACATTGGCCGGAAGGTCTGCTCTCAAAATCAGGACTTTACGCGAGAGACCAGTTCTTAAAAGATATTGCTGATACGGAAGATGCGGATCAGACAGAAGAAACAACAGAAGAAACTTCTGATGACGAGTAACGGGAATTAACGCGTTGATGTCCAGAGCCGGTTACAGTGTAGCTAAGAAAAGAGCTAGATACGAGATGTTCGCTTTGGAGACGGAGAACCTGAGGCTCTCTGTTCTCCGCAAGAGCGAAGCCCCGAGGATTTCCGAGTACCTGTTAAACAACATGGAGTTCCACAGAAAGTTCTCCCAGACGCATACAGATGACTATTTCACCGTATCCACGCAGAAAAAGTATCTTGCTTATGACTGCAATTCTTTTTTGGAAGGTTCTCTGGTGCCTTTTTGGATCTCGATAAAAGGGGATGAGAAAGTGATAGGTCGTGTGTCCTTTTTCAATTTCGCATTCGGCGGCATGATGTCCTGTGCCTGCGGATACCATCTGGATAAGGATCATACCGGCAGGGGATATATGACTGAGGCCTTAAGAGGAGCGATGGCATTCGTTTTCGATGAATATAAGCTACACAGGATAGAAGCTTTCATAGTGCCCGAAAACACACCGTCGATCAATCTGGTTAAGCGCCTCGGATTCCATTATGAAGGACTGAGAAGATCATATATGCACATCAACGGGGAGTACAGGGATCACGAAGCTTTTTATATCCTTGAAGACGATATGTAGTAATGGCTTTCAGGGCTTTGAAAGCCCGAAAATTAAAATTTGCCTTAACTTGTAACAAAAAATCCATATATTTATTTGCAAAGTGTGTAATAATAAGCTATACGATTGTGCGGAGGTGATAATTGTGAACAGAAAGAGATTTACGACCGTACTTATTGCGGCAATGATGGTGAGCGTAATGGCTCTCGGAATTGTCGGATGCAAGAAGGCAAAAGCTACGGAAACAACTCTTGAATCTACTGAACAGACAACTACCACCACCACAACTATTCCGACTACTACGCTTACTGAGTATTCAGGACCGATGCCTAATGACGAGCCCATTTCCTGGACCGAGACTGCGCTTGAGACACCGGCTACTTATTATGTACAGGTTTCAAAGGGCGAATTTCTTAACGTAAGAAAAGGACCCAACACGACATATGAGAAGGTCGGAACCCTGACCAGAGGCCAGACTGTAGTCGTTGTAGCTAAAGCCAGCGGCGGATGGTACAAGACAGAGGACGGTTTCTATGTTTCTGAGACTTACCTCACGGGAACGATGCCTAACTGATAATTATCGGTTGATTATTTTCAAACCTTAGTGTAATATACATAGGCACTTAGCTTAAGTGCCATATGCGAGTGTAGTTCAATGGTAGAACTTCAGCCTTCCAAGCTGACCACGTGGGTTCGATTCCCATCACTCGCTCCAGGGTCATTAGCTCAGCTGGATAGAGCAACAGCCTTCTAAGCTGTGGGCCGGAGGTTCGAGTCCCCCATGGCTCACCAGAAAAAGCGCTTCGACATTACGGAGCGCTTTTGGTTTTTATAACGGGTCCTTTTGAAAAAACGGTGGGTTGGATTTGTCAATTTCTATATATGCAATCTGTTTCAGAGACTAATCTGTGACTAAATCATCCCGCATCCTACACAAAAAAGTCATTTCTTGCTCGAAATGATTATTTTGAGAGTATTTGCCCTGTAATTAGGCACAAAAACGGAATTGCAGTCACAGCCGAAATATTCGTCAGAATATGCCGAAGTATTCTTGACTACTGTAGTGTTTCTATTCTAAGTTCGCTTTTGAGGACAACTTTTCTTTTGCCTGACCCCCTCCTTGAAGGATATGGAAATCTTTGTGTTATAATCGAAAAGTCATAGCTATATTTTATTATTATTAAGGAGTTGGTCAGGAATATGCCGGGTAAGAAGGATTACGGCAATGAGAGTATTTCGATGCTCAAGGGTGCGGACAGAGTCAGACTCCGTCCTGCTGTTATTTTCGGTTCTGATAATCTGGAAGGATGCATCCATTCCTTTTTCGAGATCTTATCTAATTCCATCGATGAGGCGAGAGAAGGTCATGGTGATAAGATCATAATCACGAGATTTGCGGACGGTACGATCGAAGTCGAGGACTTCGGACGCGGAATCCCCATGGATTACAATGCCAAAGAGGGAAGATACAACTGGGAACTTGTTTATTGCGAGCTCTATGCGGGCGGTAAGTATAATAATAATTCATCCGGAGACTATGAGTTCTCATTGGGACTTAATGGTCTGGGAGCCTGTGCCACGCAGTATGCTTCTGAGTTTTTCGAAGTAACTGTATTTAGGGATCACACTAAGTATGAGATGTCATTTAAGAAGGGTAAGCCGGTAATAACTGAGCTTATCCAGTCTCCTTACAGATTTAACAGGACCGGTACAATCCAGCGCTGGAAGCCGGATACGGAAGTTTTTACCGAGATCATCATTCCTCTTGCCACGTTCAAGGAGATCATCAAGCGTCAGTCCGTCATCAACAGCGGTATCGAGTTTATCCTTAAGGACGCCGAGTCCGGTGAAGAGTTTTCGTTTATTTACCCTGAGGGCATCAAAGGCTATGTAGAAGAGCTTTCAGACATGAGGGGCTTTACTGAAGTCCATACATTCTCCGGCGAAGGAAAGGGCAGAGACAAGGAAGACCGTGATGAATATAAGGTCAGGGCTGAAGTCGCATTCTGCTTCAATAACGAAGTGAATGTTCTCGAATACTTCCATAACTCCAGTTTCCTTGAGCACGGCGGATCACCCGATAAAGCTGTAAGGAATGCTTTTGTTGCTGAGATCGACAAGCAGATCAAGCAGCGCGACAAATATAAGGCGAATGAATCGAAGATCATATTCCAGGATGTTGCAGATTCCCTGATACTTGTAACCAATACATTCTCTACGCAGACCTCCTATGAGAACCAGACCAAGAAGGCCATTAACAACAAGTTCATCCAGGACTTCATGACACAGCTCATAAGGGATAACCTTGAAGTCTGGTTTATCGAGAATAAGGATGCCGCAGATAAGACGATAGAGCAGATCCTCATCAATAAGCGTGCCAGGGAGAATGCCGAGAAGACAAAGGTCAACATCAAGAAGACTCTCATGGGAAAGGTCGACATCAATAACAGGATCAAGAAATTTGTCGACTGCAGATCCAAGGACGTAGCAAAGCGTGAACTTTATATCGTTGAGGGTGATTCGGCTTTGGGCTCGGTCAAGCTCGGCCGTGACGCCGAATTCCAGGCTGTCATGCCAGTAAGAGGTAAGATCTTAAACTGCCTGAAGGCTGATTATGCCACAATCTTTAAGAGCGAGATCATTACGGATCTTCTTAAAGTGCTCGGCTGCGGCGTTGAGATTAAGAATAAGCACACTAAGGATATGAGCGCATTTAATCTGGATGACTTAAGATGGAACAAGATCATAATCTGTACCGATGCCGATGTCGACGGTTTCCAGATCAGGACGCTTATACTCGCGATGCTCTACAGACTTACGCCTACTCTTATCGAAAAGGGGTATGTCTATATTGCGGAATCTCCTCTTTTCGAGATCACATACAGACCTAAGGGAAAGAATGCAAAAGAAGAAACATATTTCGCTTTTAACGAGAAGGAGAAAGCTGATATCTTATCCAAAGTCGATCCCAAGCTCTGCACTATCCAGAGATCGAAAGGTCTTGGTGAGAATGAGCCTGAGATGATGTGGCAGACGACCATGAATCCGAAGTCCAGACGTCTTATCAAGGCCTGCCCCGAGGATGCCCAGAGGACGGCCGAGGTCTTTGATCTCCTTCTCGGAGATAATCTTGCAGGAAGAAAACTCCATATCGAGAATGACGGAAGCAAGTATCTCGATATGCTTGATTTAGGGTGATTAAGATGGCACGTAAGAAAAAAGATGATATCAATTCAGATTCACTGAAGGCAAAGCTTACTGACAGCAATGCAAAGGATATGCCGGCAATAGACCAGCCGATAACCGAGATGCTCGAGATCAACTACATGCCGTATGCGATGAGCGTCATCGTTTCGCGTGCCATTCCCGAGATCGACGGATTTAAGCCTTCGCACCGTAAGCTTCTTTACACGATGTATAAGATGGGGCTTTTGGGCGGCAACAGAACGAAGTCCGCAAACGTTGTCGGACAGACCATGAAGCTGAATCCCCACGGCGACCAGGCCATCTATGACACGATGGTAAGACTTACGAGAGGCAACGGCTCTCTGCTCCATCCGTTCGTTGATTCGAAGGGTAACTTCGGTAAACAGTATTCGAGAGACATGCAGTGCGCAGCTCCACGTTATACGGAGGTAAGGCTCGAGAAGATATGTGAGGAGATCTTCAAAGGTATCGATAAAGATGCCGTTGACATGATCGATAACTATGACGGCACCCTTAAAGAACCGTCATTGCTTCCTACGACTTTCCCGGCAGTCCTTGTAAATGCGAACCAGGGTATTGCCGTAGGAATGGCATCCAACATATGCTCATTTAATCTGGCTGAGGTATGTGCCGCTACTGAGGCTTACATGAAAGATCCGGGCTGTGATCTTCTTGAAGTCATGCCTGCGCCTGATTTTTCCGGCGGCGGTAAGATCCTTTATAACAGAGATCAGATGAAGGCTATCTACGATACGGGCAAGGGTACGTTTTCCGTACGCGCAAAGTACAGGGTGGATAAGGCAAATAATCTCATCGAGATCACGGAGATCCCTTATTCCACGAGTGTTGAGGCCATCATCGATAACATTGCGGATCTGGTCAAGAGCGGCAAGGCAAAAGAGATCTCCGACATCAGGGATGAGACGGATCTCGACGGTCTTAAGATCACCATTGACTGCAAGAGAGGAACCGATCATGAGCAGCTCATGACCAAGCTCTTCAGATTTACCAAGCTTGAAGATACATTTTCATGCAATTTCAATATCCTCATAGACGGTTCACCCAGGGTATTGGGTGTTGCAAATATCCTTGACGAATGGCTTAAGTGGAGACGCACCTGCGTATGCAGAGAGCTTGCATACAACCTCGATAAGATGAAGAAGAAACTTCATTTGCTCGACGGTCTTGCGCAGATACTTTTGGATATCGACAAAGCTATCAAGATCATCAGGGAGACGGAGCTCGAAGCAGACGTTATCCCTAACCTCATGAAGGGCTTTGCGATCGATGAGGAGCAGGCTGAATACGTTGCCGAGATCAAACTCCGTAATATCAACAAGCAGTACATCATAAACAGGATCTCCGACAGGGATAAGCTCAAAGAAGACATTGCTGATACCGAAGATCTTTTAGGGAGCCCCCGAAGGATCAACGGTCTTATAGTAAAGACGTTAAGGGAAGTCGCTGAAAAATACGGTCAGCCCAGAAAGACCGAGATCGTCCAGATGGAAGAGACAGAGACGTTTGTCGAGACTGCAGTCATTCCTGATTACAGGCTTCATCTCATGCTTACCCGTCACGGATATCTTAAGAAGCACACCATGAAGTCTTTGATGAATGCCGGTGAGCTCAAGACCAAAGACGATGATGAGATCTTTATGGGATTTGAATGTGAGAACAGATCGGATCTTCTTATCTTCACGGATAAGTGCAATCTTTATAAGACGCACGTTTATGATTTCGCGGATACCAAGCCGGGAGAATTAGGACATTTCCTTGCAAGCTCACTGGGCATGGATGACGGCGAAAAGCCGATGTTCATGATATCGACTTCAGATTATAAGGGTATTCTCTTTATCGCTTTCGAGAACGGAAAGGCAGCAAGATTCCCGATCTCCTCATATGAGACCAAGCAGAACAGAAAGAAGCTCATCAACGCATATTTTGACGGAAGCAGGGCTATCGGATTCCTTCTTCTTGATGAAGATGAAGACCCGGACCTCATCGTTACAAACAGCCTTGATAAGGCTGCGGTCTTTAAGGCTTCGCTGATCCCTCTTAAGACCACGAGAACTACACAGGGTGTCCAGCTCCTGGTATCGAAAAAGGGTTCCGTATTAAAGACGCTTGCAAGGCTTGCAGAGGTTGAAGTCCAGGATCCCGAATACTACAGGATCCGTAAGGTTCCTGCGATAGGTTACTACATAAAAGAGAATTCATTGGAGGCAAAGCAGGTAAGCTTTGATGACCTGAAGTGACAGTATTTTCTTCCGAGTATCACGTCGGAGAAGACGACCGTAAGAACAGCAGAAGCTATCATATATCAGCCGTAATATGTGCTGTTGCTCTTATCGTGCTCGGCCTTACGACTGCGTTTGTCGGAAGGATCAGTGTAAATGAGATGGATACTGTCCCGAGCTTTGAAAAGGCGATCGATGAGGGCCGCTATGCTGATGCCCTCTCTATTTACCGCGGGATTCAGGATGAAGTGCTGAAGACTGATCCCGAAGACCAGGCGTTAAACGAATCAAAGAACATGCTTTTGGATGATATGGAAAACATCGTCAGGATACGCGTGGATTCCATCTGTGACCACATCATCAGCAGCCGGTATGTCCTGACGGCGAGCGACGTCAATTTCCTTAATTCGATGAGCGAACTTACGAGCTCAGTCGTATCCGAAAGAATGTACAGGATAAGTGAAGATTTCCTTTTGGGAAAGATCGAGAAACCTGTCGTTATGTTCTTTTTCGAGCAGCTTTCGCCGATCGGAAACTTTTCTGCTACTGCAAATCCTTTGCTCAGGGAATTGGATTATATCGAGACGGCAACGGGTGACGTTCAGACCGCCGAGACGGCTTTGGGCGAGGGCGATTATATTACCGCGGTCAAGAAATATACCCAGGTTGATGAGCATTATGACGGTTTTGTAGGTGATTACTGCGAGAAGAGAGTATCTTCGATCAAGGCAACGATGTATGAGCCGATGATGGAAGAAGGCGAGCATATGCTCCAGACCTTTAAGTTCTATTCCGCGGAGAAGCTCTTCTCTGACCTGGCTGTAATTTTCCCTGAAGATGAGATGATCAAAGGCAATCTTCTTACAGCCACTTCGCATACCAGTGAAGTCAGGGAATACCGGGGCCAGATAGAGGTAATATGCGTGAGGTCGCTCATTGTCGATACTGACACCGCTTTTGCCGGAAGATACCACTCGAGCAGTACGGATCTTTATCTTACGACGTCTGAATTTGAGAAGATCCTTGAGAATCTCTATGAGAGAGATTATGTTCTTGTCGATCCTGAGAACCTGATAGATTCCAGTGATCCCACATTCCTTCTCGAGCGCAATCTGAAGGTCCCTAAGGGCAAAAAGCCTTTGGTTGTCGTTATCGAGAATCTTCAGTACAATGCCACGGCTTACAACTGTGGAACCTGCAGGAGACTTGTTCTCAATGATGAGAACCAGGTATGCGGAGAATACAGGAATTCCTCGGGAGAGACCATAGTCAGCAGGACAGCGGAATCTATAGGCATACTGGATACTTTTGTTGAGAGACATCCGGATTTCACATACGACGGCGCCAAGGGAATTATCTCTGTCAGCGGATATGAAGCCTGCTTCGGTTATGTCGTAAGCCAGGATGAGGTAGATGACCGTAACAGCGCGCTTGTCGCATCCAATCTCCCGCAGATCGATCCCACTGCGGATGAGATCGCATATAACAGGGACCGGGTAACCGAGATCGTACGTTCGCTTAAGGATAACGGATGGCAGTTTGCTTCCTGCACATATTCTTATATTGAAGACTGCCGGAATACGGAAAAACAGATCCTGGTAGACGATACGAAAAAATGGCTCGATCAGATAGGAAGTCTTTTCGGTGAAGTCCATATGCTCGTTTATCCGAACGGCAACTATATCTACGGAACCGATGACAGGGCAGTCTACTATAAGAATCACGGTTTCAGGATATTTTTCGGAGGCGGTGCGACCCCTTATTATACTTACGGAGACAATTATCTGTACCTTGACCGTGCCATGATGAGCTATAAGACATTGACCAGAAAAGCATATGAGGAGTTGTTCGATTATAACGAAATAATAGATCCGGCAAGGAACAGGGAAGCCGGTATCTGAGGTTTTGTAATATTAATATTAGGTTTCATTTTCGATTTGTTTGCACATGAAAACCGTTTTTTATTATAATGTAAGTTGTGAAGGGCTATGTGCTGACTTCCCGAAGGGGGTTTATTTATGGGCAGAATAGACAGACTTACTAATCTTACCGAGAAGGAAGAGCTTCTATGGCAGGACAGGAAAAGATATCTCGGTTTGCCCATTTCCTTTACTGTATACAGTTTCAGCCCGAATAAGTTTTACTATAAAAAGGGCATCTTTAACGTAACTTCGGAAGAGATCCTTTTATACAGGGTCCTGGATCTTTCATTTAAGCAATCGATCTGGCAGAAGATCTTCGGCGTTGGATCAGTTATCCTTACTACCGCCGATAAATCTACTCCGGTAATGGAAATAAAGAATATCAAGACACCTGACAGAGTCAGGAAAGCTTTGAGCACACTTGTAGAGCAGAGGCGCGATGAGAAGCGTGTTACCGGCAAAGAGATGTTCGGTGCTGCAGGAATGTTCCATGATCACGGTGATCTCGACGGCGTTGATCTTGACGGTGACGGAATCCCTGATATTCATTAATTGAGGTTTGTGTAGTGGAAACGAGGATTGACAGATTCGGCAGCGTTCGGGAAGACAAGATAAATCAGCTTAAAGAGCTGATCGCAGAATCGAATAACATAGTTTTCCTTGGTGGCGCAGGTGTATCTACAGAGAGCGGCATCCCGGATTTCAGAAGCGGTGCCGGTATCTATAATACTGAGAGCGGTACGAAATACAGGCCGATAGATATCATTGCCCATGATTTCTTTATAGAACATCCCGAAGATTTTTATGATTTTTATAAGCGTAAGCTCATCTATCCTGATGCAAGGCCCAATAAGGCGCACAAGGCTCTCGTAAGACTTGAGAGGCAGGGTAAGCTTAAGGCGATCATTACGCAGAACATCGATAATCTGCATCAGGAAGCAGGAAGCAAATGTGTCATAGAGCTTCACGGTTCCGTATTCAGGAACTACTGCATGGATTGCGGAAAGAAATTCAATATCGAATACATCGCTGCACAGGAAGGCGTTCCTCATTGTGACAGGTGCGGAGGCATCGTAAGACCGGATATCGTTCTGTATGAAGAAAATCTCGAGCATGCGAATGTCGATAATGCCATCAAGGCGGTAAAAAAATGTGATCTCATGATCATTGCCGGTACATCCCTTACGGTTTATCCTGCGGCAACGTTTGCGCAATTCTTAAAGCACGACAGGATCGTTATCATAAACAAGAGTTCAACATATATGGATCTCAAGGCTCTTCTTACCATCCACGATAATGTCGGTGAAGTGTTGGATAAGTGCGTTCCAAAGAGAGTATCGAGAAAGACTTCTGCCACGAAGACTTCTGCGAAAAAGACGACTTCCAAGACATCTGCTGCAAAGAAGACCACTGCAAAAAAGCCTTCTGCCGCTGATTCCAAGAGCACAGCTTCCGGGAAGGCTCCGGCTAAGAAGCCTTCAGCCGCCGCTTCAAAGAAACCCGCATCTTCCAAGGCGAAAAAGGATGAAAGCTGATCTTAAGTTTTTTGAAGAAAAAGAAAAGGTGATAATTGCCGATCTTGCCACATACGGTAGGCAGAGCGGCATTTTGTCATTTATGAGATTGATAAGTTTTATATGTTCCGTGGCACTGGCCATATGGGGCTATGCTTCTCATATGCCTGTCCTGTACTATGCAGGCGGTTTTGTTTTTATTCTGTTTATCGTATTCTGCTTTATTCACGGCGGGATCATTGACAAGGTCAATTATCTGACGGAGCTGGAGAAGGTGAATTCTTCGTACATGGCGAGGATAAAAGGCGATTTCAATGAGCTCAGGAACATTGCCGTAAAAGGTCTTAAGAAGGCAGAAGACATAGGCTCAGCGAAAAGCAGGCTTTACGGTAAGGATTTTGACGAACCCGGTCACGATTACTGTGCTGATCTTGATCTTTTCGGCAAGAAGTCTCTTTTCTCCTTGCTCAACGTATCTGAATCATCGTTCGGAAGAAAGAGGTTTGCCGAAAGCCTTCTGACTCCACACGTTTCCGGTATTTCCGTTGAAGAGCTGAAAGCAAAACAGAAGGCTGTGGAAGAGCTTATTTCTAAGCCCGACATGCTTATGGATTACCAGGCTACGGCTAGAGTGGGGAAGATGACCAAGGATCCGAAGGCTCTTTTGGATTTTGCTTCTACAGGTTCAAAAACAAAGAGTTTTGCTAATTTTCTCATCTTTTTCGGAGTCATTATATGGATAAGCGTTCCGGCAGCATTTCTGGCATTTCCGGATTACGGGACGGCTATGATACCGGCGTGCCTTATCATAAACCTGATCATCTGGATTATCGGACGTTCTTTCAACGAGCAATACATCAAAGCCTGTGAGGGAATGCCTAACCAGGTGTTGGCGATGCTGAAGCTCTATACGATCCTTGAAAACAGCGGGTTCGAAAATGAACTCATTAAGTCACTGATCAAGGGGAATGACAGATCCAAGAGTGCATGTGAGATCCTTAAGGAATTAAACTATGTACTGCGTCTGGAAAGCTTCAGGAGCCAGCCTTTGTTTGCTTTGATAATTAACATTATTTTCCCTTTGGATTATCTTATCTCGTATCTTATGGGCAAATGGGCCGTTAAATACGGCAAGGATCTTCCGGGTTATATCGAAAGCCTTGCAGAACTGGAATCGCTGATGTGTGCGTCACAGACCGGACTGGTTTTCGCGGAGAGTTCTTTCCCTGATTTTGTTGGTTCGGATGATCCGTCAGATAATGCTTATTTCGAAGGAGAAGACCTGGCTCATCCGTTGCTCGATCATGATACCGTGGTCAGGAATTCGGTGACGATCAATAAAGATATTGCGATCATCACGGGTTCGAACATGTCCGGAAAGACTACTCTGATAAGGACTGTCGGCGTTTGTACCGTTCTGGCGATGACGGGTGGAATGGTGCCGGCTTCTAAGCTTAAACTCGGACGCATGAGAGTCATGAGTTCAATGAGGATAGTTGACAGTCTCGAAGAGAATATGAGCACTTTCAAGGCCGAACTGATCAGGATTTCCGGAATAGTAAATGCTGCAGGTGATAATAAGCCTTTGCTGTTCCTTATCGATGAGATATTCAGGGGCACGAATTCCGATGACAGGACGGAAGGCGCGCTTACCGTTTTAAAGAAGCTTTCAAAGCCATTCATCTGCGGCCTCATGACTACGCACGATTACGCAATGATAGATAAGACCGAGAAAGGCTTTGATAACATCAGATACTATCATTTCTCCGAATCATATACAGAAACAGGTATTGCTTTTGACTATAAATTGACTGCAGGCATCAGCAGACAATCCAATGCGAAATATCTTATGAAGCTGGTTGGTATCGGGTAAAAGGTTTGTTATTATCGTCGGTTTTTGTTATTTTTATCAGATTTTTTGCAAAAATGTAAAATATTTGACTAATTATCCTTGATTATTTTGTCTTATCTGTATTATATTTTATTTGGAGGGAAAGGTTTTAAGCATGTTTGAAGGATTGGGCAAGTATTTATCTATTGTTCTTGATTACTCCATCGTATTGGAGTATTCCAATGGCGTTTGGTTTGATGAACTTACCAATCTGTTTGAAGACAAGGGCATAGACTGCTATATAGACGATACCTTCAAACTCCTCCACCGCTGCGTTGTACAGCAGCAGGACCCCAAGGATATTTATGTTCAGAGTTCCATGCGTTCCCTTATGCAGAGCCTCATGGCAACGAATACTCTCCATGTGGTCCACACATGTAATACCGAGTATTTCATAGAGCAGGTCAGGGATCTTCCCGAATGTTGCATTCTTACTACAAGGAACAGCATTTTTACCAAGCGCCTTTACGAGAGGGCTCCTACTTTTAATGGTGATGTAGCTGTCCTGACACATTCGGGCATGAAGATATTCCATTCCATTGCTGAAATGATCGAAGATTATCCGTTCCCGTCCATCAGCAGTCTCGCAAGCAATAACACATATATCGACAGTGACGGCAGGGCAAGCATAGATGATGTGGTCTTAGCCACCACAGGCGAAAAGTTTACTCTCGTGAAGAGATTAAGCGGCGGCGCCGAGGGTATGGTTTTCTTCACGGATAATCCCAAGTATGTTGCGAAGATCTATCACAAAGGCGTTATAACCCCGTTAAGATGGGCTAAGCTTAAGAAACTTACGGAGATCGGCATTACTTCACACGGATTCTGTACGCCTCAGCATCTCCTTTATTTCAGGGGTGTTCCGGTCGGCTATACTATGTTCATGGGTAAGGGACATACATTAGGCAATGTCTTTGACGGTCCTGATGCGATGATAGACAATTATCCTGATTGGACAAGACTTGATGTCTGTGAGACTCTGCTTACGCTTATAGGAAAATATCTGTATCTTCAGATGCATGACATCATTGCCGGTGATATCCAGCTGAAGAATGCTCTTATCAATACTTCCTCGGATTTATATCTTATCGATATGGACAGCGTTCAGATCGGAAATCTGCCTTGTCCTGTAGGAACTGAGGATTTTACCGATCCGAGACTGTGGGGCAGGGATTTTTCCAGCTTTGTACGTACACTTAAAGATGAGGATTACTCAATTGCAATGCTGGTATTTACTGTTCTGTTCTGCGGACTTCATCCGTATGCGACCAGGAACGGTGCCGAGACATTAAGAGAAGAGATCCTGAACCACAATTTCCCTTATACTCTTGATAATTCCGATACCGAGCACATCCCGTTGGGCGGTTATGATCATATCTGGGAGTACCTGCCTGATAATCTCCGCACCATGCTTTATAACACTTTCCATGAAGGAAAGATATATGAGGCAGTCTGCTGGAGAGCCGCTGTTCAGGAGTATATGAGAGATCTTGAGAATTTCGTTTATGATGATCCTGAAGCTTACAAACTTTTCCCTTGTGAGAACATAAAGCAGGCATCTGTTAACGTAAGCGAGGTTAGAGAACAGCTGAAGGCTAAGATGGAATCCAGAAATTCAATGGATGAACGGAAGAGTGAAATAAAGTCTTTCGAGAAGAAATCATTCGCGAATGCTCCTACCGGCAGATTTGTTTCTTCGAGTGTCGGTACCAGTGACAATTTCAGGCCGGAGAAGACAGACAATGATTCGTCTCCGTGGAAGAAGTCCTCTTCATCTGCTCCGGCTGCTATCGCTTCAGTAAATACAACGCCTCCTCCGCCTCCGAAAAAGAAGTTCTTCGGTCTGTTCTGACATTTTTCTGATCTATTTGTATATGACAAAAATATCCTCTTACTTGTAAGCAAGTTGCAAGATATTTTGTTATACTCTTATGAGATAATAAACTCACGATAATTCGGAGGATTTTTATGGCGGATAATATTTCTAGTTCTGATTTCGGTACCAGTACAAAAAGAAGACTCCCTATATGTTTTGCGCTCGACACATCAGGTTCCATGATGGGAAACCCGATCAAGCAGCTCAACATGGGCCTTAATAACTTCGTATCATCCATAAAGAATAATGATGATACAAGGAATTCCACGGATATTGCGATCATCACGTTCGGATCCAAGGTCGAGATCGCGATGCCCTTCGGTAAGATCTCGAAAGAAAAGGGCTTGCCTGAGATTACGGCATCCACGACGCTTACTCCTATAGGTGAGGGCGTTCTTACGGCATTGGAACTTCTTAATGCCAGAAAAGAAGGTTATAAGGAAAGGGGAATCAAGTATTTCCAGCCTTGGCTCGTTGTTATCACCGACGGCGCTCCCCAGGGCCCTAATGCCATGCAGAATATGGAACGCGCCATAGAGGCCTGTAACGAACTTGAGAAGAATGACAAACTTGTCGTATTTAATATCGGTGTAGGTTCCGGCGTTGATTTCGATATCTTAAAGAGACTTTCGGTTAAGCGTGAAGAGCCTATCTCAGTTAATTCTGCTGATTTCGGCAAGCTTTTCGAATTCCTCGGATCCTCGTCGTCTTCGATCGTATCTTCCGGTATGAGTGATGATGCGCTTTATAACATTGACACTACTCCCCATGGAACTGCTGTCGAATTAGACGATTTCATGAAATTCATTAATGAGGATGAATGATGTATAAGGGTATTACAGTCGGAGCCATTACAACTATCGGTAATAAGCATGTTAACCGCGGTACTCCCTGTGAGGACGCGTCTTATGCTGTTACAAAGAACGGCGTTTCTGTCGTTTGCATTGCCGATGGCGCCGGCGGTAAGCAGTATACTGATGCAAGATTCGGTTCTGATTGTGCTGTCCATGTGATAACTGACACTTTGTGCGAGCATTTCGATGCTTTATACAGCGAGAACAGGGAGGCGGCAGTCAGAGGTTATCTTATGGCGAGGCTCCGTGTAGCTTTTGCAGACATAATGGAAGAGCGCACGATCGATGTAATAGACAGACTGTCATGCACGTTGCTTTTTGTAGCGGTCAAAGACAGAAGAATGATGATAGGACATATCGGTGACGGACTTATCGTAAGGATATCTCCTTCAGGCGTAAGCCCCATCTCTATGCCCCAGAACGATAAAGACGGCAAGACGTATTTTGTTACTGCAGCTCATGCGGACAATTACATGCGTCTTCTCAAGACTACGGTTGATGATATTCATGCGATCGCCCTTATGACGGACGGCGTTCAGGACAGCGTCTACAATGAAGAAGCCGGTCTTGTTAAGCCTGTTGTGGCCAAGATGGCCGAGACATTTGCTTCCGGAAGGGAAGAGGGCGAAAAGTCTGTGCTTGAGACTGTTCAGAAGTTTATCGTAGGTTCAAGCAATGTAAGCGATGATGCAAGTTTCGGAGTCATGCTTTTCGAGGGGACCAAAGCACCTGATCCGGACACTCTGGACAGTGATGCTTCCAAATTCTCTTCATCAGAAGAGACATTTAAGGAACTGTCACAATCCATAAAGCCTGAACTCATCAAAGCACATGAGATCATCTCGAAATGTGCCGGTGAGGAACCGGCGCAGACCGTTCCTGAACCGGAGAAGACTCCTGCTGCTGTTGCAGCGGATACACAGGCTGCAGAGCCCGTCACAAAGGGACCTTCGAAGGTCAGCAAGATATCAGTGGTATTGATAACCATCGGTATTATTCTTTGCATTATTGGAACAATTGAACTTGTTTTAACTCTTAAAGGATGATGTTATATGAGAGAAGATAAGAAATATGAAGTCTTACCCGGTGTAGAGATTCCGGATATCAATAAGATTCAGGAAGCTGCATCGGATTTCAGCGTTTCTGACGTAGGCGAAGTCGAGATCAAGACTGTAAACTTCCAGCCGATCGCTCAGTCTTCAGCGCCCGGTGTATCTGCTACAGATCTTTCACAGTTGCAGCAGCTTGGTAATAATGTTGCCGAAGCGGAATTAAAGGCTAAGGCCGAAAGCCGCGCAATGATGGATAAGATCATGCACAGTGTAACGGCTCCTGGTTCTATCGAAGAACTTAAGGATTCTCATATAGCACAGGTCAATGCCGAAAAGCGCAAAGAACTCGAAGAGAACATGAAGGCTGTCGAGCAGCAGCAGGCGGAAGAAGAGGCAAAGGCTAAGGCCCGTGAAGAACGTCGTCAGCTTCAGCAGAGACTTCTCGAGGAATCAAGAGAGAAGGCAGCTAAGGAGAAGGCAGAGAAAGAGGCAGCCGAGAAGGAAGCTGCTGCAATAGAAGCAGCAGAGAGAGAAAAAGCTGCTGAAAACGTGCCCGCAGAGCAGAAAACAGAAAAGCCCGCAGAGCAGGCAGAAGTTCCTGTTGTTCAGGCTGCGGAGTCTGTTGTTCAGGCTGAAGTTCCTGCACAAAAGCCTGAAGAAACCAAACCTGCCGTTAAGAAGACTGCTAAGATGGTTTCCGATAATGAGGCATTTGACGACTTTAGGGAATTCCTCGGAGATTCAGATAATCAGTAATCTTGCAGCGAAGGTTTTTTACAAGGACTGTTTCAGTTTATCTGAAGCAGTCCTTTTTGTATATTAATTCTCATCCGATAGGTTTACCCATTAAAAACGTAAAGATGTCTTTTTAGTAGGTATCATTTGGTAATAAAAAAGCTTTTGATACCCACCTAAATAGCGTGTTCAAGCGTTTAGTGGGTAGTTAATTAAGTATAATAACGAAGAAAATGAGATTTATACTTACTAAAAGCGGAATTTATATGTTTTAGTGGGTACAAGAGGTATAAGGAAACAGCTTAAACTAGTAACTAAAGCCCACCTGCACCAAGAATTTGTTATTTTGGTATGCATTCTGCAGATAGTGAACCGTTGATAAAAGAAAAAGGCTGTCACGATCATATATCGGACAGCCTTCTTATTGTTGGTGCACCTCCAGGGACTCGAACCCTGGGCCCACTGATTAAGAGTCAGTTGCTCTACCATCTGAGCTAGAGGTGCGTTAAGCAACGTGAGTTATTATAGCTATTAGGTTTTTACAAGTCAACAGTTATTTTGCGAGTTTTACTTAAATAAACTAAAGTGATCGTCAATTGAAGAAACCTGTCATATCGGTCGAAGTAAAATTATCATCCAGCGGAAGACTTACGGGGCGCCCTTCTTTGGCAGACTTATAAATGCCTAGAAGGGTATCGACTGAAGAGAAACCAGAATATGCATCAGCTATCGGATTCTTATCCTCGAGTATGGAATCGTGCAGGTCCTTGTAGATTCCGAGATGAGGATTAAGTGCGCACTTATATGAGAACATGCCGCCTTCCTTAAACTGCTTGCGGATGTAATAGCCGTTCAGTTTTTTGAGCTTTCCGTCCGGCTTGACCGTGAATATATTCAGATGGGGTTTGCCTGAATCAAGCCCCATGGAGAGCTGGCCGTTTTCGCAGAAGACGGAAAACTCAGCGGTGTGTTTAGACGGGATGGTTGCCGTAGTGCCTTCGATCTGGGCGAGAGAGCCGTTCTCTAGTCTTAAGACGGCCATCCCGAGATCCTCTGCTTCGATGTTTCTTAATCGCCTGGCGATCATTGCCTGGGCTTCTTCAGGTTCGGAACCCATGAGCCATACAAGGAGATCGATGGCGTGGATAGTCTGATTCATGAGGGCGCCGCCGTCACTTTTCCAGGTGCCTCTCCAGGCAGCGCTGGAATAATAATCTTCGCCGTGTCCCCAGCGCACATAGATGGTGCCGTGCGTGACCTTGCCGTACCTGCCTTCAGCTATGTCTTCTCTGACAAGACCGACTATGGGAAGATAACGGTATATGTGGCCCATTGCGATCTTGAGACCGGTCTTTTTCGAGAGCTCGAAAATCTCTCTTGCTTCAGATACGGACATAGTCATGGGTTTTTCGAGAAGGAGATTCGAGCCGTGTTCCATCGCGTATTTGGCTATCTGGAAATGAAGGCCTGAAGGAACGGTAACGGATACTATGGACGGCTTGATCTCATCTATTGCGGTCTTATAATCGCTGTACTGCTTTACGTTTCCAAAACCTTTAACGGAACTGAGCAGCCTTTTCGCAGATTCGGGATTTACGTCTACGACGGCCTTCAGCTCTAAGCCCTTGAGCTTGGATATAGCCTTCAGGTGCTTTTCGGCAACACGGCCGCACCCTATTAGGACTACCGGCAGCGGACCGGAGGTTGAATTTGCAGTTGTATTTTCGGCCATTTAAAGTCTCCGTAAGGTTTTATGATTTGAAATAGTTTAGCACAAAAGGAAAATTTGGCACTATTAATGATTATAATATTCAGGTAAGGATATTCAGAGGAGGAAAGCTTCCATGAACATGCGGGATATAATCATCGCCAAAAGAGACAAACAGAGCCTGACTGACGAACAGATAAGATTCTTTGTGAAAGGCGTGACCGACGGAAGCATTCCCGATTATCAGACGTCTGCGCTTCTTATGGCAATCGTCCTGAACGGCATGGATGACCGCGAAATGACAACTCTCACGCTGGAAATGGCCGCTTCGGGAAAGCAGCTTGAACTGCCTTACATAGACGGCGTCGCAGTCGACAAGCACAGCACGGGCGGAGTCGGAGATAAGATAACTCCGATACTTTTACCGCTCATCGCATCTTTCGGGGTAGAGGTGGTCAAGCTGAGCGGCAGGGGCCTGGGATTTACGGGCGGAACCGTGGATAAGTTCGAATCGATCGAAGGCTTTAACGTGGAAGTCGATACCAAAGATTTCAATAAGTATGTAGTCCTGACCGGTATGGTCATTTCAGGTCAGACGCCTGATCTGGCACCGGCTGATAAGATACTTTATTCATTGAGGGATGTTACGGGGACAGTTGATTCCATTCCTCTGATAGCTTCGAGCATCATGAGCAAGAAGATCGCAGGCGGCGCAAAAGGAATAGTGCTTGACGTAACATGCGGTTCCGGTGCTTTCATGAAAGATTATGAGATGGCAAAAGAACTTGCCGAAGCCATGATCAGGATCGGTAATCTTGCAGGCAGGAAGACTGTAGCGGTAATAACTAATATGGACCAGCCTCTGGGACGGTTCTGCGGGAATATTCTCGAGATGCAGGAAGTCTTTGATACCGTGACGGGAAAAGGAGAAGAGGACGTCATAGAAGTAGTAACGGAGCTAGCTTATCATCTGATAACGATCGCCGGAAAAGATGCAGGCATGAGTGAAGAGGTATTACGCAGCGAGATCAGGGCAAGGCTTTCTGACGGTACGTGTTACAAGAAATATAAGGAACTTATTGAATCGCAGGGCGGAAAGATGACTCCTTCGGGATACCCCGTTTATGTCGACAGGGCTTTTGACTGCATGCACGTTAATTCGCCTGACAGCGGCTATGTACAAAGCATGAGGGCAGATCTGATCGGACAGGCTTCAGTCCTTCTGGGCGCGGGGCGTCTTGAGAAGGGTGATCCGATCGATTACGGTGCGGGCATCGGTTTCTTTGCGAAAACAGGTGACAAGGTGGAACGCGGAGATTCCCTTTGTGCTTTATTCCACGGTGAGAAGAGCGAGATATCCGAAGATCGGCTTTTCGATGCGATGGCACTGATATTGGATGCTTATGAGATCGGCCCGAATCCGCCCGAAAAGAAACCAGCCATATTAGGTGTTATCACTTGATTTGTTTAGGTATTGCGCTATAATACGAACAAATGTTTATATCAGAATAGGAGTTCTATGGTAAGCCAGCCCGTAAGGAAAAAGATTATCGGTATCGACCCGGGGTATGCCATAACCGGATACGGAATTATCGAGAAGATCGGTAATGCTTTTGAAGTAATAGATTACGGGGTCATAGAGACCAAGGCGGGTGTGGATTTTCCGTTAAGACTGCTCGCCATAAGCGAGAAGATAAGATTTATCCTTGAGCAGTATAAGCCTGACTATATGTCCATTGAAGAGCTTTTCATGGGTCATAATCATACGACAGTTATCGGTACCGCGCAGGCAAGAGGCGCAGTGCTCGTGGAGGCAGCCAGGGCCGGAGTGGAAGTATATGAGTTCACGCCGGGTCAGGTAAAGCTCGCGATCACGGGATACGGTAAAGCGGAGAAGAAACAGGTCCAGCTCATGACCAAGTCCATTTTAGGTCTTAAGGAAGTTCCTAAGCCCGATGATGCTGCAGATGCCCTGGCTCTTGCGATCACTCTCGCAAATACCGGAACCTCTTATGCGGGAAAAGCCGTATCGGGTTACCAGTACGGACGCTACGGTTATTCGAACCGGAATGCAGGATTTGTCTGATATATATTTGAGCCCAATTAAACAGAAGGAGATACCGGATGTACGCATACATAAAAGGCATCATAACAGACCGTAATGACCAGCAGATCGTTATAGAGAATAACGGGATAGGTTATCTCATAAATTGTCCTCTCGGGATCTCCGCAGAGCTCGGAGGTTTGGGTGAAGAGATAACTGTCTATCTTTATCAGAGCGTAAAGGAAGATGACATTTCGCTTTACGGTTTTTCTTCGAGAGATCAGAAAGAGATGTTCTTAAAGCTTATTACCGTAAGCGGTATCGGTCCAAAGGTCGCGCATACCATCTGTGCATCACTCTCTGCAGAGCAGATCGCTGCAGCTGTCATGAGCGGCAATGTGGCACTTCTTACAGGCGTTAAGGGATTGGGTAAGAAGACAGCCGAGAGGATCATCCTTGAGCTTAAGGACAAGCTTAAGTCACAGCTCGGAAGCGCTGCAAGTGTAAGCGTTAAGCCTTCTGCGTCTGTTGTCTCAAGCGCAGGAGACCAGGGCATCATGCAGGATGCTGTCGGAGCTCTCGTTGTGTTAGGATATAAAGATCAGGAAGCTGCTGAGGCCGTGGCCGCAGCTTATGAAGACGGCACCGGTTTGGAAGATCTTATCCGTAAGGCGTTGAAACTTGCTGCCGGTAAGAAATTCTCGTAAGGAATATAAGATCAATGATGGGTTTTAACGAACAGGGTAACGAGGAAGAGCGCGTATTAGGACGGCTCAGACAGCCGGGCGATACGGAGGAAAAGGCTTTAAGGCCTGTGACCTTTGAAGAGTATTCCGGCCAGACCAAGGTAAAGAATAATCTCAAGATCTTTATTGATGCCGCCAGAAAGCGCGGTGAAGCCCTGGACCACGTTCTTTTATACGGTCCTCCGGGTCTTGGAAAGACCACTCTGGCAGGCATCATTGCTTCCGAGATGGGTGTAGCCATGCACATCACTACCGGACCTTCGATAGAGAAGGCAGGCGATCTGGCGGCCCTTCTGACCAACCTCAATGAGAATGAAGTCCTGTTCATCGATGAGATCCACAGACTGAATAAGAGCGTTGAAGAAGTCCTTTATCCCGCGATGGAGGATTACTGCCTTGACCTCATGATCGGAAAAGGTCCTGCGGCAAGATCGGTAAGGCTTGATCTGCCTCATTTCACATTGGTTGGTGCCACGACGAGAGCCGGAATGCTCTCTGCGCCTTTAAGGGACCGTTTCGGCATGATACACCGACTTGAGCTCTATGAGACTGAAGACCTCATGGAGATACTTAAGCGCGACGCTGCACTCCTGGGTATTGCCATTAACGATGAAGGCCTTAGAAATATAGCATCGAGGTCCAGAGGTACTCCGAGAATAGCCATAAGGCTCCTCAAGCGTATGAGGGATTTCGCTTCATATCTCGAAAAGGATACGATCGACAGGGAAGTATCCGATTTCGGCCTAAAGGCATTGGATATTGACGAGCTTGGTCTTGATAACGTTGACAGGAGAATGCTTGTTTCGATAGCAGACATCTTTAAGGGCGGACCGGTAGGTCTTGAGACTCTGGCAGCATGCACCGGTGAAGATCCTGTTACCATAGAAGACGTATATGAACCGTTCCTTTTGCAGAATGGATTCCTTCATAAGACACCGAGAGGAAGAATGCTTACGTTAAGAGCTTTCGAGCATCTCGGAATGACGCCTCCGCCTTCTTTCATTGCCGGAATGAAGAGCAGTGAAGTTATGCCTGGCCAGAGCGCTCCGCGCTATGAGAACATTACCATCGAGGATTGGCAAAACGCTAATAAGGACGGGGAGAACGGCTGATGGGCAGGATGCTCCTTCATGCATGTTGCGGCCCCTGTGCCATGTATCCTTTGGATCTTCTGACCTCAGACGGCCGCGATCTTGACTGTTTCTGGTATAACCCTAATATCCAGCCACAGTTCGAGTTCGACAGAAGACATGAGAATCTTGTAAAAGCCTGTGACCATTTCGGGATAAAGCTCATTTCCGAAGGCGATAAATGCATGGAAGATTACTGGCTTTCCAAGGAATATTTAAAAGACTTTCCTTCAAGATGTGACATGTGCTATGACATAAGGATGGAAGCCGCAGCGAAGTTCTGTGCGGAGAACGGTTATGAGTCTTTCTGTACGACGCTTCTGGTAAGTCCATACCAGCAGCACGATAAGATCGCTCAGATAAGCGAAATGAAAGCTTCCAAATATGGCGTGAAGTTCGAATATATCGATTTCAGACCGGGGTTCCGCCAGGGGCAGGACATGGCTAGGGAAATCGGATTATACAGACAGAAATTCTGCGGATGCATCTTCTCTTTGGAAGAATCCAAGTTCAGGGATAAGATCTACAAGTCCTTTGAAGAAGGCTCTTTGGCTTCGACCAGCACCGAATAATAACCTTCGTATATGACCATCCCGGGCTTGGCTCCCGGGATCTTTTTTACGTGGGAGACGGGGCAGTAATCCACTTCGGCCTTAAGCTGTCCGGGCTTCGAATCTTCGGACGTCATGTGTTCTTCAAGTATTATTGCTTTCGAGAAGAAAGCAGCAAGGCTTGCTGCTTCAAGTACCGCATTATCCGAAGGCATATCCTCGTTAGGTCTGGTCTTAAGTATTACATGGGTTCCGGGAAGACCTTTTACATGGAACCACCAGTCGCGTCTTGAAGCTGTGTGGAAGGTGAGCTGGTCGTTCTGTATGTTGTTTCTTCCTGCGAGTATCTCGTAACCGTCAGAGGTCATGTATCTTCTGCAAGGGAGGGCTTTTTCTTTTGACTTGTCTTTATTGCTTTTACCTGCATTTGCTCTCTTGGCAGCTTCTCTTAAGGCTCTGGAGGATGCCTTGCCTGACTTGGCCACTCCTACCATCTTATTCGGATCGCCTTTGTTAACGTTACTGTTCTTTGAAGAAGCGGAGCCTTTCTTAAAGCCCGGGTCACCTGATATCTCTGCTTTTATCTCATCTAAGACCGCCTCAAGGTCTTCAAGGCTTGAAGCTGCATTGACTGCTGCGGAAAGGGAGCGCAGATACTGTGATGCCATCTCATCTTCCTTGAGATAGTTCTCAGCAAGTTCCATCTTCCGCTTTGCCTTATGGAAACGCTTGTAGTATTCCTGGGCATTTGCGGAAGCGTCGAGAGTGGGGTTCAAGGGGATAATGATCTCTTTTTGGGATTCATCAGTGTAATCCGTCAGGGCAACGCTTTTGTCTCCCTGTTTGATCATGTATTTGTATGTGAGTATCAGGTCGCCGGAATGCTTTAATGAATCGGCTTTTCTGCCTTCTTCCAGGTCCTGCTCATGGATCTCGCGTTTCTTTATGACTCTTGCGAGCGCGCTTCCTATTATCTGGTTTAACCTGTCTTTGCCTTTATCCAGAACGAGTCTTGAATCTCTTGCCTGATAACAGATGTCTATGGCTTCTGAGATGGATGATACGGTCTTCGTTTTCGCAAAGCCTTTAAGCTCAACTATGGAAGCATCTTCGGGTTCACCGTTAACGTCAAAGAAAACGTAAGGCGAATAGGTGTTCTCTGTTACTGAAGCAAGGAAAGCATTGACGGCATTATTAAGCCTGTTCTTTTCTTCAGAAGACAGCATCGAAAGAGTCTTTCTGTCGTCGATGTCTGCCTTGTCTGTGATGAATGACGCGAGTATGGGTGAAAGTCCCAGAATGGAGTCCACCAGGGCTTTTGCGATGGGGCGGAGGAGCTCGGTCTCAAGTATGGGAAGCTCACCGTTCCTGGTCATCTCAAGTGCTTTTTCGGGCGTAAGCTTATCCTGTGCCGGCGGATAAACATAAACACGTGCCGGCATGACTTCTCTTACGCGTGATACCGAGAAGTCGACGTGGATCGCTGAATCCAGTATCCTGCCGTTCTCGTTTATGAGGACAAGATTCGAAAACCGTCCCATCAGTTCGGCCGTGAGAGTATAGAGCTTGCGGTCTTTTAATTCGTCATATTTACTGACGGTTATCTCGATTATGCGCTCGTACCCCGGGTTTTTTATGCTTTCTATGCGTGAACCAGCAAGATATTTTCTAAGGAGCATGCAGAATGACGGCGGCATGGAAGGGTTTTCCAGGGTGTTTTCAGCAAAGCAGATCCTGGGGGCGCCAGGATCTATCGAGATCAGGAGCTTCTTGTATCCGCCTGTGAATCTGATGTGAAGAATGACGGTGTGCCTGTCAGGCATGTAGATCTTATCTACACGTTTTCCTTCAAGTTCGGTATTCAGCTCATTTGCAAGCAGCTGACAGGTGATGCCGTCTAAGGTCAAGGCTTTATTCCTCGTCTTCTGCGGATTCGTTGTCTGAATCTTTCTTTGTCCTTCCTGAGAAGACCAGTGTCAGGACAACCCAGACAATAACGGCAATGAGGATCTCTACGCCTAAGATCTTAAAGAACATCTCAAACTTGTTCCAGCTGATAAGCAGGTCAAGTCCGGTTATCAGTAAGACGGCAGCTATAAATATGAGCGGCATTGCCGCTTTGGAAGAAGCGAATCTCGATATTACGGAAGGAGCTGATGGTTCAGCCTGAACAGGCGCGGACGTCCTTCTTGAAGTCCCGCGTGAAGCATTTGAACGCGCGGACTTTCTGGAAGAGCCTGATCTTGAACTCCTGGAAGAAGTGTTTCCTGAACGTGACCTCGAAGTATTTGCCATTATCAGCCGATATTCTCTTTCTCCTTGAGGAGACGCTTGATCTTCTCTGTAGGATTGATGAGGCTTGAGAGCGAAGCATCGTGGTTGATGGCATCGATGAGGAGTGCTACGAACTTGCAGAGGTTAACGTCTGCATACCAGGGAGCCTGCAGAAGCTCAGGTCTTCTGTAGATAAGATTGGTAGCAAATACCTTATCAATGACGCCGTCTTCATAAGCCGCGTTGAAGTTGTCGATTCCTTCTGTGAACAGGGCAAACGTGACTGCGCAGAATACCTTGCGCGCTCCGCGCTCCTTCATTTCGCGCGCGATGTCGATCATGGAATCGCCGGAGGAGATCATGTCGTCAACTATGAGGATGTCCATGCCTTCTACGGATTCTCCGAGGAATTCGTGCGCTACGATCGGGTTCCTGCCGTCAACGACTCTGGTGTAGTCTCTTCTCTTATAGAATGTTCCGAGAGGGACGCCTAAGATCGAAGCATAGTACATTGCTCTGCCGATACCGCCTTCATCAGGGGAGATGATCATGAACTTGCCGCTCGAGAACGAGAGGTCAGGCACCTGACGGTACATTTCCTTGATGATCTGATATGTGGTGGGGAGGCTCTCGAAACCTGCGAGGGGAATGGCATTTGCGACTCTCTCATCGTGTGCGTCGAAAGTGATGATATTTGCGACGCCGAGCTCATAGAGTTCTTCAAGCGCGAATGCGCAGTCCAGGGACTCTCTGGAGTTTCTCTTGTGCTGGCGGCTCTCGTAAAGGAAGGGCATTATGACGTTGATCCTTCTTGATTTACCGGAGCAGGCGAGGATGACGCGCTTAAGATCCTGATAGTGATCGTCAGGGCTCATGCGGTTGTCGGTACCGAACATCTTGTAAGTGCAGGAGCAGTTCATGACATCGCTTACGAGATAGAGGTCATGGCCTCTGACGGTGTTCTTTACGACAGCCTTACCTTCACCTGAAGAGAACCTGGCGTTCTCGACGGGAATCCTGTAATCCTCTCTGAAGAAACCCGGATACGTATTGACGATCTGTTCCTTCTGATACTCGGAACGTCTCTTGTTGAGATAGAAGTTGACCTTCTCGGTGAAGTCTTCGCTTCCTCTCAGGGCGATAAGACCGATAGGTCCTACCGGCGCCATGGGGTTGTCGCCGTACTGGTCGTAGCGGGAATAAGCTTTTTCGTCAGATGCTGATGTCATAATTGCAGCCTGCCTTTCATGCTTTATTTGGTTTCTTTATTCATTAAATTCATCGAAAACCTCTCCGATCCTTATCTGGCTTGCAAGATCCTGCAGTCTTGAAGTCGAATTGATGAGGTCGTAGACGGATTCGTCAGAATTAAGTGCGTCTATTATCCTTGCGACATAAGGTATCATGTCAGCTGCAAGATACCATTCGCGCGATTTAAGTTCTTCGGGCGCATATATGAGATTCGTCGTGCAGATGCATTTGAAGATGCCGTCGGTATAAGCTTTGTCGAAGATCTCGAGCCCGTTGGTAAAGAGTCCGAACGGCGCAAGACAGTATATATCCTTTGCACCTTTATTCTTAAGCTTATTCGCGGTGCGGATCATGGTCTCGCCCGAATTGATCATGTCATCGATTAGAAGGATGTCCTTGCCTGTGACATCATCTCCCAGATACTTGAATCCTTTGACTACCTGACCGCCCTGGTTGTAGTAGTAGCGGTAGAAGAAGCTTAATGGAAGATTCAGGTGCGAAGAGTAAAAAATAGCCCGCGATATTCCTGTCTCATCAGGGCTTACCACGAGCGTAGATCTTGCGTCCATCTTGATCGAGCCGAAGCGGTTCAAGAGGGTAGACGTCATCTTGAACTGGCAGCGCGGCATCTCCAGTGACATGAGCGGTACCGCATTTGCTATTCTGGCATCGTGGGGATCGAAAACGATGAGATTTGCTACTCCGAGCTTATAGAGCTTCTTGAGCATGTCAGCGCAGTCGTATGATTCTCTGTGTGAATCGAGCTTTTCGCGTCTTCCTTCGTAAACGAAGGGCATTATGACATTGATCCTCTTTGCCTTGCCCTTAAGAACGGAAATGATCCTCAGAAGGTCCATATACTGGTCGTCGGGGGAGATGACATGAGTGCCTTCAATGAGGTCGATGTTCATATTTCGGGAGAGAACGTCGGTAATGACATAGATATCATGTCCTCTGACGCTTTCTGCGATGGAGAATTTGCCCTCGCCGGTCTGGAATCTGATGAGTTCGGAGTCCATCAGGTAGTTTTCACGGGAATAACCGGGATCGTTAGCATATTTGTTTCCGGGCTTTTCCGAACGTATCTTTCTCTTGGAAGAGAGTACGTCTGAGACATTTTTAACGAATTCCTTGTTGGAAGTGTGTGCAATTATGCCAATGGGGCCGAAAGGTGCCAGATATGTATCCTTGTAGCCTGTATTGACATATAAGTCGCTCATGGCAACATTGATCCCCCAAATAAAAGCTAATTAAATAATATCGGAGTCACAAAAATAGTTCAAAGACAATATATATAGAAATTTGCACGAAAAGTTTTTGAAAATTAGTTCAATCTTTGCATACCTCATCAGAGACAGCCTGCTTAAGATCATTTATTCCTGATTTTTGCGGGTTTGTCTCGCTTGAAGATACCGCGAAAACCCTTGCATCCTCAGCAAAATCAAGACATTTTGACATCATCTGCAGCTGTTTCCTGACCTGTTGGGCAGAGAGCTTATCGCACTTGGTGAATACCAGAAAATAGGGCAGATTTACGCTGTTCAGGAAGTTTAACATTGCTATATCGTCATTTGAGGGTTCATGCCTGATGTCTATAAGCAAAAGCACCAGGTCGATGCCTTTTCTGACCTTGAAATAGTTATCGCACAGCTCGGAAAAACCCTGTGATTTTGCTTTTGAAGCTTTCGAAAAGCCGTAACCCGGGAGATCTGCGAGGATAGCCTGCCCGTCCAGGTCGAAATAGATTATCTGCTGCGTCTTTCCGGGCGTCTGGGATACTCTGGCGAGCTTTCTGTTGTTGCCGAAAGCGTTGACCAGGGAAGACTTGCCGACATTAGACCTCCCCGCGAGTACTATCTCGGGCAGATCCGTGTCCGGAAGGTCCTTGACCGAAGCGCATGTCTTAAGATATTTGATCTTTCCGTAGTTAATGGCCATGTTCATAACTCTGTTCAAAGTGTTCAACTTGTCGGTTTTGTCGGTTATCTTGTCGGATTTTGTACGAATGTTGAGACAAAAACCGACAAACGACCGCATTAGAATTTTATCATGAAGGACTTATATGGCAAAACGTACGGTGATTACAGGCTCTCACGCTTAAGATCTGGCATTATAATGCATCTTGGATCGCTTTGTTCTGACGTGTGCAATCTCAAGGGTGCGCTTGTAAAACGCCCCATAGTAATACCCGCCTTTCTGGCATTTTTATGCAGCCTGGTATGCTATTGTTTTTCTTCTTTTCTGCCGTCTGTCTTATTATGCCTGCCGGTGATGGTTGCGGGTGTCTATTTCGGTTTCTTATCGAAGGGAAAAAGGGCAGGGAAAAAAGCATTTTTGATGGTTTCATTAATGCTTTGCACGATGATGCTGTATATCGGCTTTTTTATCAGTAACCGGCTGAATGCCGCATATGATGATAACAGCCTGAAATGCGTTGTTACAAAGACCTCCCGCGATCTTTCAGGCGGTCTTGACATGACGGTAAGACTGGACGGAGGATCTTATGCGAAGGTCAGTTTTTATTGCGATCACGAAGATTTTGATCCGGGTGATGTATTGATCCTCTACGGGAAGATAAAAGAGCCCGGTAAAGCAGGCAATCCGGGAGAGTTCGACTACAGGGACTACCTAAGAAAACAGGGCATTTTGTATACGGTATCCTGTAACCGGTACCGTGTCGTAAAGCCGGCCGGATTTCCGATGAGTGCCATGGGTTATCTGCAAAGGCTGTTTTTCAGGCTCAGGAAGAGCGTTTTTGAGACCGTAACCGTGTCTTTTGATGATGGTTTTAAAGCGCTTGCCGCGGCCGTCTGCATCGGCGACAGATCTCTGATATCAGATGCAACTGAACGCGATTTTAAAATGTCCTGCTGCTCGCATCTTCTGGCTGTCTCAGGCACGCACTTTTCGGGCTTTCTGCTATGCCTTCCTCTGGTATTGAACGTTCTTAACGTTAAGCCGAAAAAAGCATTTCTTGCGCATGTTGTCTTTTGCATATTCATTGGGTGCCTGACGGGCTGGAGCGATTCGGTCACAAGGGCCGCGGTCATGAGTATCTGCGTGTTTGCTGACAGGGAATGGGTGTCAGCGTTAAGCCTTGCTTCAATAATAATGATCATCGCTGATCCTTTCTGCGCTTTGTCTTCCGGATTTCAGATGAGTTTTTGCGCGGTTGTTGCAATAAAAGTCTATGGCAGGAAGATCGGCGAGGTGCTTGAAAAGTTTTATGTGCCTGAGTATCTTGCCAAAACCGTAAGTCCCGCTGTTGCCGCAGGACTTGGGCTTATACCGTTCTGGTCAGACATTTCGATGAGGCCGGATCCGGAACATCTGCTTATCCAGATCCTGGGTTCATTAATAGCAGGCTGCGCCTGTACTTTCTTCGTTCCATGTGTGGTATTCTGCCGCTTGCTGCCGTTCTGGACACAGCATCTGTCTGCTCCGTTGCTCTGTTGCCTCGATGTTCTTTACAGATTGGTCAGTTTTGGAAGTTCTTTAAGTGAGCAGAGCGGCCCGTCAATTCACTTGGGCAGGCTGCTGCTCGTCATGCTCGGAGTGTGCATTTTCCTGTATATGATGCCGGCCTCTATGTTCCGGCGTATGTTAATTAGACCGGTAGCTTTTGTACTTGCGGTTCTTATCGGATTTGAATCCTTTTCTTATATCAGGAAACCTGAATGCCGGGTGGTCTTTGCCGACGTCGGACAAGGTGACTGCTGCCTGGTGATCACGCCTGACAAGACCTGTCTTATAGACGCGGGGACTTACAAAGAAGGCAGCACGACAGTCAGCGATCTCCTTGATTATTACGGGATCAGCCGGATCGACATCTGCGTAATGAGCCACTGGGACGTTGATCATGCCGGAGGCATTGCCGCGCTTTGCGAGCAGGGAAGGACAGGATGCATCCTGACGTCATATGTTCCGTCTCGGGGGGATTCGGATAAGGATGTGCGGGAGTTTTTTGAATCTGTTAGTCAGGACAGTGACTTTGAATCTCTGTTCTTGTCACAATTGTCTCCCGCCTGTGCAGGCGACAGGATCGTTCTATCTGACTCGGTCTTTTTTGATGTTCTATATCCGTCTTCTGGCACCGGCGGAGGCAATGAATCAAGCCTTGTGATGATGCTCCATGTAACCGGCAGCGAGGATACGTCGATCCTTTTCACCGGCGACATAGGAAGCGATACCGAATCCGTTCTGATCTCGGCCGGTCTCGATCTTGATTGCGACATTCTTAAAACTGCTCACCACGGTTCGAAATACTCATCTTCTGCGGAATTCATCTCGGCATGTTCTCCGGATATTGCCGTGATCTCTGTCGGCGCCGGCAACCTCTACGGCCATCCGTCCACCGAAACCCTGAAACGCCTTGAAACTTATGGCTGCGACGTGTTCCGCACCGATACGGAAGGGGCGGTGGTGCTGGAATATTAATGGGGTGGAGGTGTGTATAGATCGTGTTTTCGACAATACCCACTAAAAACGCATTTTTGGATAGTTAGTGGGTTTTACTTTTTCGAATTACAGAACAGGTTGCCCACTAAGAACGTGTTTCCTTCGGTTTTGTGGGTAATGTTTTCGAAAACAGAGACAAAAATATTATTAACTATACCCACTAAAAACGTATTTTCGTTAATTAAGTAGGTATCGAGCGCGAAAAAGACAGTAAAAAGATGTAAATCAAACCCACTAAAACACATTATCAGGCAAGTTAATGGGTAATTTGAAAAAGGAGGCTACATATGAACAGTTTTTATGAAATGTTAAATCTCAGAAAAGATGAATTAAATAAATATCGAAACGATGTTGTGAAACGGTTGGGAAGGCTAAAGTATAAAGGAACGCCGAAATGTCATATACGGATGTCAGTAAAAAAGAACCAGATATACTTGGTGCAGAAAAACTCAAAAGAAAAGTATCTTACTGCCAAGCAACATGTTTATGCTGAGCAGATAGCAACGTTTGAATACTTGAATGAGGTATTGAAAAACATAGACAGGGAATTGAAACAAATAGATTCCTTTTTAAGGAAAAGAAGCAGTTCCCCCGAAGACTACTACGAATCCCTGAGTAAAGGGCGTCAGAAGCTCATCGTCCCGATCAGGCTCACCGATGAACAATATGTGGAATCCTGGCTGAATGAGCCTTATGAAGGAAGCAGTGTTCCCTTTGGGGATACTGAATTTTACACAGGTAAAGAAGAGAGAGTCAGATCGAAGTCTGAGATCCTCATTGCCAACGCCCTGGCAAAACACAATGTCCCTTATAAGTATGAATACCCGGTCTTTACGGAGGAATTAGGAGTAATACATCCGGATTTTACTGCGTTGAACGTGAAGAAAAGGAAGCAGCTCTATTGGGAGCATCTCGGTAAAATGGATGATGAGTCTTATGTCAGGGACAATACATACAGGATCAACGTTTACGAGAAAAACGGGATGTTTTTGGGTGATGATCTGATCATTACCTGGGAGACGGTCAAAATGCCTTTGGACGTTAAACTCGTAGATCAGCTGATCAGGCACTATCTGCTGTGAAGATCTTCCGGCTGCCGGAATTTAAAAGCTGTCTTCAGAAGGCATGCTTTCCGCCTTTTCTGTTATTACACCGAACAATGCGCCATTTCCTTTGCCTAATTTTGTCCCATAAAGTCCGATGGAATTCAGGCATTGTTTGTTATAATCGTGAAAGTATATTGGGAGATATATGGGAAAATAGGAAAGGTTTCGGCTTCTATAAGCCGGGAATGGAGATTATGCACAGTAAGATTAACAGGAAGATTAGATCTTTGCTTGCCGCGGCTTTGGTTACGACGGTGGTTATCACATCACTGGCCGGATGCGGTTCTAATGAGACGCAGTACACCGAAGGCATGAGAGACGGCAATGACATTAACACTTTTGAGACTACAGAAGAGACAAAACCGACGAATACTCCGACACCGACTAATTCACCGACGCCCACGCCGAGTCCTACGCCTTCGATACCGCACATGAACATGCCTGAAGTGGACACTACGGCACCGATGTTCCTGAGCCTTCCGGAGAGTGTGAGCATCAAGGTCGGAAATGAGTTCGATATCCAGCGCCATATTGGCTATATCGATGATTGCGACAGTGATGTAGAACTGCAGGTGGAAGGCGAAGTCGATACTTCCGAATCAGGAAGCTATCCGCTGACGCTTACTCTTATTGACGATGCCGGAAATACAAAGACCGGCAGCATGACCGTAAATGTTTACGTCCCGAGTGAAGGCGGTGGCGGAGGAGGCGGTTCTTCCGAGCACACGACGCTTGCATACAGCGATTTCATGGCCAGATATCCGGGCGATGATATCGCGTACGGCATTGATGTTTCCAGATATCAGGGTGACATTGATTTCGAAAAGGTAAAGGCAGCAGGCTGCGAGTTTGTCATGCTGAGAGCCATGATCTACAACAACGGTGAACTGGGCGAAGACAGGAAGTTCGAGGAATACTATGCGGATGCAAAGGCTGCAGGTCTATTGATTGGCGTTTACTATTACTCGACTGATTCCAATCTGGAAGAGCTTCATGAACATACGGATGAACTTCTCGCCGTGCTCGCGGATAAAGAACTGGATCTGCCGGTCGCATTTGACTGGGAGAGCTGGTGGAACTTCCAAAAGTACAATATGAGCATTGTTGACATAAACAATCTGTTCTATGAGTTTGCCGGAATAATGGAGGAAAACGGTCTGAGCACCATTCTTTATTCGAGCAAATACTATCTCGAGATCATATGGGAACCGGCAAATTATGATGTATGGCTTGCCCATTATGTCAGGGAGACGTCTTATGAGGGAGACTACACCATGTGGCAGACGGGCTCGATCGGCAGGATCGACGGATGTAATGAAGACGTTGATACGAACATAATGTTTAAGAGCAGGTATCCGCACCTGTTCGGAGGTTGATGATATTTGGCTAAGGCAAAGGCACTTCCCAAAGGCGTTTTGAATGCCAGACAGATGCTCGCGAAGATCAGCAAAGAGTCTGATTCATTGGGGCTTGTGCTTTTGTACGGTTCGGAAAGTTACATGATTGATGGCGCTGTTTCCATGCTCAAAAAAGCGTGCCTCGGAGAAGGTGCCGAGGACATGGACTATGCCGTCATAGATACCAGGACAGGCGACAAATTTGACATGGGCAGGCTCGAAGAGCTTGTTTCCATGCCGCCCTGGATGTCCCCCAAGAGACTGATAGTCGTTAAGCAGTCCGGCCTTCCCGGCAGGGAACTGACGGATAAGGATCAGGAGATATTGAAGAATATTCCGTCATCATCGGTGGTCGTTTTCTTTGAAGAGACTGCAGACAGCAGGAAGAAGGCTTTCAAGGTTTTTCAGCAATACGGCACCGTGGCTTCGATGAGCGGATTTGAAGAAGATGAGCTTACCGGATGGATAAGCAAAAGATTCGCCAAGGATAACCTGAGGATAAGTTTTGAAGCTGCGAATTCAATGTCCTCGAGATGCGCGGGTAACATGATGGTGCTTGTAAACGAGATCAATAAAGTGACGCTCTACTGCCAGGGAAAAGGTTATTCGGAGGTAACGTCCGATATTGTCGAGCTTTGCTGTCCTCCTGACCTGAGCGGCAAGATATTTGATATCATGGATGCCTGCGGCAGCGGAAATGCCGGAATCGCTTTGGGCACTCTCGAAAAGCTCATTGCCAATAAAGAGCCGCTCCCGAGGATAAGGGCCTCGATAGTAAATCACATAAAGGCTCTTATCATGGCAAAGGAAGCGCGAAATGCCAATGTTCTGGTCGAGCGTACCGGAATGAATGAATTCAGGGCCAAAAAGCTGGTCAGCCAGTCCGGAAACTTCAGCATGAAAGGCCTTATCGATCTTTATCTTGCCGCTTCCGACTCGGACAGCGAGTTTAAGCACGGCCTGATAGACGAGCGCTATTCGCTCGAGATAATCCTTGTAAAGGCCAGTGCAAGAACGAACACCTGAACCGGTGCGTTTTCATGATGTTTTTCCACATTATCCGATTTGACGTTAAGGGGTTAATGTCTTAAAATCTTCTAGTATTATTTAGAAGAATGGAGATCTTATGGCTAAGATTCAGATGAAGACCCCGCTGGTAGAGATGGACGGGGATGAGATGACCAGGATAATCTGGAAACAGATCAAGGACATCGTCATTTTACCTTTTGTTGATTTGAAGACTGAATATTTCGATCTGGGCCTGAAGCACAGAGACGAGACCGCAGACCAGGTCACGATCGATGCTGCGAACAGGACCAATGAGCTCGGTGTTGCCGTCAAGTGCGCGACGATCACACCCAATGCCCAGAGAATGACCGAGTATAACCTGCACACGATGTGGAAGAGCCCTAACGGAACGATCAGAGCCATTCTTGACGGTACCGTATTCAGAGCTCCCATTCTCGTCAAGGGCATAAAACCTTTCGTATCGTGCTGGGAAAAGCCCATCACCATCGCAAGACATGCTTATGGCGATGTTTACAGAGATACTGAGTTCCGTGTTGAGGGACCTGCAAGAGCAAACCTTGTGATCACGTATCCCGACGGAAGAACTGAGAGCCAGACGATTTTTGAGTTTAACGGCGACGGTATCGTAGAGGGACTTTATAACACAGACAAGTCCATCGAAGCTTTCGCTACTTCATGCTTCGAGTATGCTCTTGATACCAAGCAGGATCTCTGGTTTGCTACAAAAGATACGATCTCCAAGACATATGACCACCGCTTCAAGGATATTTTCCAGGCTATCTATGACAAACAGTACAAGGAAAAGTTCGAAGCAGCAGGGATCACATATTTCTACACGCTTATTGATGATGCTGTCGCAAGAGTTATGCGTTCTTCCGGCGGATTTGTATGGGCGCTTAAGAACTATGACGGCGATGTAATGAGCGACATGCTTGCTTCTGCATGCGGCTCGCTTGCCATGATGACTTCCGTTCTCGTTTCACCCAAGGGCGTATACGAGTATGAGGCAGCTCACGGCACGGTTACACGTCATTACTACAGGCACCTTAAGGGTGAGCAGACTTCCACAAACCCCATGGCTACGCTTTTCGCATGGTCAGGCGCTTTGAGAAAGAGAGCCCAGCTCGACGGACTTAAGGACCTTGAGGAATTTGCCGACAAGATCGAGAAGGCTTCCGTTGCAACGATCGAGGAAGGCATTATCACCGGCGACCTCAACAATCTCATTGAAAACGATAACAAAAAGACGGTTACGACGGAGGAATTCCTCAAGGCCGTAGCCGCTAAGCTTTAATCTGGAAAACTATGGAGGATCAGACAAGATGAGTTATTACAAGACATGGATGGATAGATCAGAAGATGCTACCAACAGACAGGAATATATCGAGTACATCAACCGTTATTATGCGCTCGAGAAGGTAGCTTACGAGAAGATACTGGGAGCATATCCGGATAATGAGGATCTGCTTTCAGGAACAGCTGCCGAGATGGCAAGAAAACTGGAATTCCCCAAGGATTCCATGGATGTTTTCGTAGGATTTATCGACGGTATTAAGTCCAGCATCACCAATGCTGATGATCTTGATATGGAAGCGATCGATGATGACTATCAGATCAAGCTCGTTATCGATTATGAGAAGCTTTATTACAACATGCGTGATGCCAAAGCTGAATGGCTTTATAACATCAAGGCTTGGAAGGATATCCTTTCTGAAGAGAAGAGAAACGAGATCACTAAGGAATACCGTGAGAACAACATGGCTCATTCCGATAAGATCGGCCGTAACGATCCGTGTCCCTGCGGTTCAGGAAAGAAATACAAGAACTGCTGCGGTAAGAAGGGCTGATCTGTTAGCGCGTCAGGAGAGTTTTCTTGAAAAAGCTGTTTAAGTCGAAATGGTTCATAGCGCTTGTGGTTCTGCTCGTACTGGCAGCATGCGCCATTTTGAGCCTGCTTCCGGGAAGCCCTGTCAAAAAGCTTCTCCAGCCGGTTCAGTTGGTAACTACGCCTGCCCAGTCCGCCGTAAAAAAAGCGGGTGATACCTTATCGGATTTCTGGTCAGCCATTACTGACGGTATCGCGATAAGAGAAGAGAACAAGGCCTTGAAGGAACAGATCGCAGACCTGAGATACCATCTTACGCAGAATGAAGAAGCTGCATTGAGATACGAAGAACTCAAGGACGCACTTCACATAAAGGATACGTTCAGCAACTACGTTATCTACGGCGCAGCCATTCTATCCAGAGAATCCGACGAATGGTTCTCCACGATAAGGCTTAATGCAGGTGCTGCTGACGGCATCGTTCTTGAAGCGGGTAACTCCTATCCGGTTCTTGACGTTGAGATGAACCTGGTAGGACGTGTTATCGAGTCCTCCGATACAGAGTCAAGAGTCCTGCCCCTTCTTCATGAAGGATTTGCCGTTGCCGGAAAAGTAAATGAAGTTAACGGCGCGACTTTTATGGTCGTCGGCGATGCCGAGCTCAAGAGACAGGGACTTTGTCTTATCAAGGGAATAGATCCCGAAGTCCGCATCCAGCCCGGAATGGAGATAGTTACTTCCGGAGACGGCGGATTATTCCCTGAAGGCATTCCGATCGGCGTGATCGAGTCAGTGGATTATTCCAATCCTTTGGACGTAACTGCTACGCTCAATCCTTATTCACAGATAGGAAAACTCGAAGACGTATTCATCATGATACCTTACGTCGAACCGACGGAGGAATCATCTGCGTCCGATGCTGTTTAAGGTACGGATCCATGCGTATCCTCACGGGAAATACAAAATCAATGATCAGGAAGGTGATCGTTTATGCGGTCTATATCATCCTGCTGTCTTCTATACAGGTATCTTTCCCGGATGCTTTCACTTTCCTGGGACAGACCGCTGATCTGGTGTTTGTTTTTGTCGTGCTCTCAGGATACTTTAACGGTTTCTGGGACGGGGCAGTCGTAGGTTTTATCTGCGGAATTGTAAGAGATGTTTTCTCGCCCCCGATCGTTGTCGGTCTTGACAGGGATGTAAGGGTTACCGCGTTTATCGGCGCATTTACTCTTTTCGCTGCAGGGATCACGGGAGCTTCGTTTTTCACCAGAAGAATGCACAGGAACATACCGTTCTCCATCGTAGCCGTAATCTTTGCGACAGCCTGCTATAAGATTGCGGGATATCTTCTCATTTACGGCTGGAGTACGCTTGCGGGAACTGGTTCTGGCATTTATGATCCTTATACTGCTTTTGTTTATTCATTCCTTCCGCAGTTGCTGCTTAATACGATCGCATCGATCCCTCTGATCGTTCTGTTGAGATTTTTGGGACCCGTGTCTTTCAGGGGCAACGTTAACAGGGATGAAGTTATTGAACGGGAAGGTGACGGCACATGGCTCGGAATCTGATAGAAGATTACGGTGCATTTGACAATAATGCCGAAAGAGGCGATAAGAACGAGCAGGTCTCGTTTATCAAGCGTGCCTTCAGGTTGTTTTCCAACAGATATCTCGTGCTCGGAGCGGGATTTGTTGCATTCGGAATTGCCATCCTTGTAATGACCGTCAGTCTTCAGTTCTCGGATTACCAGAACACGTTGTCACAGAGTTCTTCGGGTATTATCAGGCAATATGTTTCACAGGCTCCGAGAGGTGACATATATGACAGCAGGGGAGTGCTCCTTGCCTCATCCGATGAATATAATACCGTAATGATCGCTAACGCATATCTTGACGATGCATCGCTTAATAAGCTCTGTCTTGAGCTGAGTTATCTTTTCGACCAGTATCACTGCATAGACGTAGCGGACCTTGACCAGTATTTTATCCTGGATCCCCAGGCGAGATTCGTTAAGTCTGAAGATAAGATCAGACTTTGGCAGACGGACTCGAACCTTTTCGATCTCAAGGATTATTCGGCCGGCGTAATCGTTACGTTTACGGATGATTACGTGAAGACCGATCCTAACGTTTTCTTCCTTTATCTCAGAAGAAAATTCAACATCGACAACAACTACACAATAGAAGAAGCATACAGGATCATAAGGATAAGGTATCAGATTTTCAGCGACAACTGGGCATTTATCAAGGGTACCCCGGTAAAGATAGCTACCGATGTTCCGGATGAACTCATCAGGAAACTTGAGGAAGAGAATTACCATTACATGGGAACGGTTGCCGGCAAGGAATATGCGAGAACGTATTCTTCAGAGGCTCTCTATTCAAGTCATGTCCTGGGTTATGTCGGAAAGATATCGAGCGTTTCCTATCAGGATCTAGCGGCTTTCGGGTACACGAGTGACGATGTCGTAGGCAAAGCCGGAGTAGAGTCTCAGATGGAGAGATATCTGCACGGAACAAGCGGTATAACGCCTTACAGCATATGGACTATGAGCGGTGAGGACGGTCTTTTTGTCCCGCGCAGCTACGGCCGGGAGCCCGAAGTCGGAGCGACGGTCTATCTTACAATTGACTCGCACATCCAGGAGGTCGGAACACAGGCCCTGAAGGATTACATCATTGAAGCCAAGGAATACGAGGAGGAGAACCAGACAGGCTATAAGGTAGCATCGGCAGGCGCGTTCGTTATGATGAACGTAAACACCGGTGCCGTCATAGCAATGGGTTCTTATCCGAACTATGACCCTAATGACTTTATCCTGGCCAACTACGGCGATGAGCAGGCAAAGGAACAGGTCAAGTATTATCTCGGTGTTGATGAATATCAGGATATTACTTCAGGAGACCTTCCGACATGGAACCGTGCCATCATGTCAATGTATGCGCCGGGTTCCACGTTCAAACCATGCACCGCGCTGGCAGCTCTGGAGAACGGTGACATCACGCCGGATGATAATACGATCACATGTAAAAGCCCTTATGACGTTGACGGCTGGATCTTCAGGTGCCTGGAATTCCCGGATTACGGTCATGGCGATCTGACATTGAACGATGCCATGGCACAGTCCTGCAACATCTATTTCATGATCCTCGGCATCCAGACGGGTATCGATAACATTTCCGCCATGGCGAACAGATTCGGATTGGGCGTTAAGTCAGGTATCGATCTTCCCGGTGAGATTTCAGGCGTCATGTCGAGCCGTGAACATAAAAGACTTACAAGGCAGTCCGTTTACGATAAGACATGGTTCCCGTCAAATACGGCTCAGGCATCCATCGGACAGTTCGATAACTGTTTTACTATCCTCCAGCTCTGCAGATATACCTGCGGAATCGCTACGAATAAACTCTGTACTCCTTATGTTGTTGATAAAGTTGTCGCAAATGACGGATCGATACTCTATCAGGGACAGACTGAGTCAGTAGACATAGGCATAGCGGAAGAAAACATAGAGGCTGTAAGGACTGCGATGAGATGCGTTGCCACCGGTACTGCCAGATGGGGTTCCAGTACGGGAAACCAGTTCGATTATTATCCTGTCGAGATGGTATGTAAGACCGGTACTGCAGAGACCGGATTCGAGGAAGTCCGTAAAGAGTATTCGAACGGTCTGTTCATATGCTATGCCCCCAAGGATAATCCTGAAGTAGCATTGGCCCTTTGCGTTGAGAAAGGACAGTGGGGCGCTTCATCCGTTGTCATCGCGAAAAAGATCATGGCTGCATATTTCAACGAGCAGATCAATTCGACCAACACGCTTTATACGTCTAATCCTATCTTCGGAGATTATCTTCCTTACATAGATGTTTCGGCAGGTTAATATTTCTTTTCGCGTTTTTGGACATTTTTCTCCGGACGATTAAAAATTTACATTTTCGGATTGTGGATTTCTAATAAAAATCTGTTGCTCGGAGGAGCATTTTACTGTACAATCTGTTTAGTTAGCTTTAATGGGAGATTTCGGATGAAAATAGTTTTGATGGCCGACAACAGAAAGACCGAACTTTTGGTCAATTTCTGCATTGCCTACAAGCCTTTGCTTGAGAAACATCAGCTCATTTCTGTATATAACACCGCCAAGCTTCTTAAATCAGCTGCCGATCTGGATGTTTCCGGTCTCTCTGTAGATTATTCGAGCGGCTTCGAACAGCTTGCATCAAGAGCGGAGTATAACGGTATAGATTGTGTTATCTATTTAAGGGACGGCCGTCAGGTCGGTGAGTCCAATCCTTTCGAACTTTTGGATGTCTGCGACCAGAATACTATCCCTTATGCTACTAACATAGCTTCTGCGGAGATACTCATTACTGCGATCGACAGCGGCGCTCTTGATTATCGCGAATGGAACGCCAGCTGATAACTGTCCCTTTGGGGCCTCTCCAATCCAATATGTATTTGATCACCGGTGATTCCGGTGTGTTTGTCGTGGATCCGTCGGTCTCGCCCGTGAAGGCTGAGTCATTTTGTGATATTCCGGGACTGTCGGAAGGCGGATGTCCGGTAAAAGCCCTTCTCCTTACGCATGGTCATCATGACCACATAAAATATGTTAATGAATGGATAAAGGCTTATCCGTCTGCGCAGGTGTTTTTCAGCGGAAACGACAAGGAACTTTTAAGTAATGGTTTTATGAACTGTTCTTATATGGAAGGAACGAATATTACTTACGAGTTTGATTACACGAACATCGCCGGCATGCACGGAGCATCGGTCTACAAAGACGATGAAATTGATGTAAGGGTATTGGAGACACCGGGTCACACCATGGGCAGTGTCTGTTATCTTTTCGGTATAAACGGTGAAGAGCTGCTCTTTACCGGAGATACAGTATTTCAGGGTTCCGTAGGACGTACGGATATGCCCGGAGGTTCATCAAAAGAACTCGTTAATTCGGTCAGGCAGATAAGCAAGATGGATCCTGCTCTTAAGATCTATCCCGGACACGGACCTGATTCGACCGTCGGAGATGAGATAAAATACAATCCTTTCTTTGAAATGTAAGGGTTTGCTTGACTTTTTCCATGGCTTATATGTAAAATTAGCAAACGCAATGAAGGTGCGTAAGTAGTCTTTTTATACCGGGAAAAGAGAGTCGTGTCACCGGCTGAAAGCACGATCCCAAGGGTACCAGGATGAATTTCAACACCGGAGCGCTCTGGCGAAAACGGTAACGATTTGTGTTTACTGATTAAGCAGATGCCTTACGCGGCGGCATAAGACCGCGAGATATAAAGAGCGGGTAACTATAGTGGTTCCCGAACATGGGTGGTACCGCGAAGGTGCAGTAAAAATGCGAATTCGTCCCGTGGCAATGTAAGTTGCCGCGGGATTATTATTTGGGGTCAGACCCCATAAAGGAGGAAAACATGGCTGAACTTGGTGAATTAAGCGCAAAGTTATCAGAGATCAAAGCTAAGATCGAATCGGATCTTACCGAGATCAAGAGTTCAAAGGGCGTTTTCGAGTACAGGAAAAGCGTCATGGACTCAAAGGAAGGCAAGATCGGTTCTCTCATGAAGGAGATGGGTAAGATCCCGAAGGAGCTGAAGGCCGATTACGGCAAGATGGTCAACGAGATCAGGAATTGGGCAACCGAAAAATTCGATGCTCTTGATGCCGAGTTTAAGGCAAAAGAACAGAAGGCCAGATACGAAGCTGAGACCATTGATGTAACGCTTCCGGCAAAGAAGCTTAAGAGAGGTTATCTCCATCCGAATACCCAGGTAAGAAACCAGATCGTTGATATATTCGGTTCCATGGGTTTCTCCGTTTACGAAGGTAATGAGATCGAGACCGATCACTATAACTTCACGGCGCTCAACATTCCTCAGGATCATCCTTCACGTGACATGCAGGATACATTCTATCTGAGTCCTGAGTTCCTTTTGAGGACACAGACTTCTGCAGGTCAGGTTCACGTTATGGAGTCACAGCAGCCTCCGATAAAGATCATCTCACCGGGTAAGGTATTCAGATCCGATGACGATGCCACACACTCACCGATGTTCTCCCAGATGGAAGGCCTCGTTGTAGATGAGGGCATCACGCTCTGCGATCTTCAGGGTATGCTCGACGTTTTCGTTAAAAAGATCTTCGGTGAAGAGACAAGGACAAGATTAAGACCTTCATATTTCCCGTTCACGGAGCCTTCGGTAGAGGTTGACGTTTCCTGCTTCCAGTGCGGCGGCAAGGGATGCAAGCTCTGCAAGGGAACCGGCTGGATCGAGGTCCTCGGTGCAGGAGTGGTCAACAAGAAGGTTCTTGAAGGCTGCGGTATCGACAGCGACAAATACAGCGGTCTGGCTTTCGGTATCGGAATCGATCGTATTGCCATGCTCAAGTACGGCATCAATAACATCAAGCTCCTGTTTGAGTCTGATCTCCGCGTGCTTGAACAGATCGATGATTAAGGCAAAAGGAGGCAGAAACTATGTTAGTACCATTAAGCTGGCTTAAAGATTACGTAGATATTGATGTCACACCTGACGAGCTCGAAAACAAGCTCTTCAGCTGCGGCTTCGAAGTCGAAGAAAAGTACGAAGTAGGCAAGGACATTTCCAAGGTCGTTGTCGGTGAAGTTAAGACCTGTGAAGTGATAGAAGGCACACACCTTCATCTCTGCACGGTTGATGCCGGTGAGAACGGCATTCTCCAAATCTGCTGCGGAGCTGATAACGTAGAGGCAGGAGGTAAGTATCCGCTCGCTCTGATCGGCGCTCAGGTATATGCGACAGCTAAAGATCACAAGACCGTTGAGGGACTTATGACCATCGGTCAGGGAAAGCTCAGGGGATATGATTCATACGGAATGCTATGCTCTGGCGTTGAGATCGGCGTTACGGAGGACATGTTCCCGGGAGCCGGATACAACGGACTTCTTGTTCTTCCCGAAGATTCGGTTCCGGGTGCGGACGTTAAGCCTATCCTGGGATTGGATGATTATATTTTCGACGTTTCGATAACTGCGAACAGACCTGACTGCCAGAGCATTTTCGGCATCGCAAGGGAAGTGGCTGCAGTACTCGGCAAGCCCGTTAAGGAACCCGCCCTGGATTACACTGAGAGCGATGTGGAGATTGACTTCAACATCCGCGTATCAGCTCCCGATCTTTGCCCGAGATACATCGGACACTATGTTTCAGACGTTAAGATCGCCGAATCACCCGTATGGATGAAGCGTCGTCTTGCTTTGGTCGGCTGCTCTGCGATCTCCAATGTAGTCGATATCACGAACTACGTTCTTTATGAACTCGGACAGCCGATGCACGCATTTGATTTCTCATACCTTGAAGGAGGAGAGATCCACGTGCGCCGCGCTGAGAACGGTGAGAAGATCGTAACTCTTGATGAGAAGGAGTTCTCACTTACAAGCGATAACCTGGTTATCTGCGACGGCGTAAAGCCCGTAGCTCTGGCAGGCATCATGGGCGGTCTCAATTCCGAGATCCTGGATTCAACAAATGCGGTCATGTTCGAAGCCGCAAAGTTCGCTCATGACAATATCCGTAAGAGCTCCAAAGCTTTGGGCCAGGTATCTGATTCAAGCATGAGGTTCTCCAAGGGCGTTGATGAATACACGACTGTTATGGCAATGAAGAGAGCTCTGCATCTCATTGAAGAGCTCGGCTGCGGAAAAGTATCCAAAACTGCTTTCGATGTTAATACAGGCAACTCCATTGAGCCCAGAAAGCTTACTGTCAGTGTAAAGCAGGTAAACGGCGTTCTTGGAATCACCGTTCCTGATGAGGATATCGTACGTATCCTTACGGGTCTTAACTTCGCGCCTGAGCTGGTCGGCGATGAACTCACGATTGCCATTCCGGGTTACCGTGTTGATATGGAATCCTATCAGGATGTTGCCGAAGAGGTCATCCGTATGTACGGTTACGATCACATCACGCCCACATTCATTCCTACGGCGAAGGTAACCTCAGGCGGTTATAACTTGAAGCAGCGTTCCGAGCTTAAGATCAAGCGCGATCTTTGCGCAGCAGGCGCCAGTGAAGGCGTACATTATTCGTTCTTCTCGCCTTCGGATTTCGATCTTCTTAGACTCCCTGAGGATGCACCCGAGAGAACTGCAATAAAGATCCTGAATCCGATCAATATCGATCTCTCCCTGATGCGCACAACACTTGCTCCGCAGATGATCAAGGCTATGGCGCGCAACCAGAAGAACGGTATCCTTTCCGGCCGCATTTATGAGATGGGCAACAAGTTCCTTCCGAAGTCACTGCCTCTTACGGAATATCCTGACGAGCGCGAGACGATCTGCATCGGCGTCTTTGGTGAAGATGAGGATTTCTACTCTCTGAAGGGTCTTGTATCCGTTATCGCTGATTCTCTTGATGTTGAATTCGACTTCGAAAAGTCAGAGAAGACATTCCTCCATCCGGGCAGGACTGCAAAGGTTATCTGCGGAGGTGAAGAGGTCGGTTATCTCGGACAGGTCCTCTATGAGATCTGTGACGAACTTGACATGAGAGTTCCCGCTTATGTGGCAGAGATCGATCTTCGTGCTCTGAGCAGATACTACGGCAAGGACAGAAAGTTCATTCCGCTTCCGAAGTACCTTGAAGAGAAGCGTGACTTCTGTTTCGTTATGGACAAGGAGATCTCCTGCGCTGCTGTCGAAAAAGAGATAAAGGCTTCGTGCGAATACATTACGAAGATCGAGCTTTTCGACATTTACGAGGGAATTCAGCTCGGACTGAACAAAAAGAGCCTTGCGTTCAGCGTGGTATTCACTCCGAAGAATGAGGAATTCACAGCTGAGATGACAGACGGTTTCGTTACGACGATCCTTAAGAATCTCAATGAGAAATACGGCATCACTTTACGTGCTTAAGGCTTTAAAACTGCCTTAATAGGATTATAAAGAGACACTTAAATGGTCTGATGCTCTGAAACCTAATAAATTCAGTGCTTTGAAGCACTTTTAACGCCCGGTCCGCCGGGCGTTTTTCTTTGTCGGTTTTTGTCGATTTTGTCGAGTTTTGTAAGGAATGTCAAACGGGTTTTGATTGTATGATACCCGAAAGAAATACGCCTTGGTATTTAGCTTTTGAAAAGGAGGTTTAATATGTCGACTTTGGAAACCGCAATTGTGTTCTCTTTGATCCTCATCATGCTCACTTTCATGATCACCGGGCCCGAGGCGATCGCGCTTGACAGCTTCGAGTGCGCCAGGGACGGCGGTAATGAGCTCTTTTATATGGAACGCGACAGGGAAGTCGCGGAAAGGAATTATGTCGGCGGCGTCGTGTGCTACGATGCGTCGCCGGAGAGACTGTGCACGTATCTTACGGGAATTTCGGATAATTTCAGACTTCTTTACGGAGCTGTTTTCGATCTTTCACAGGAGGAAGACTGATATGAGAAAGACCATCAAGCACAATAGAACAAAGCACGGAACCTCTTCGTTATTTCTCGCCCTGATAATGTCGGCCCTGATCCTGGTCGAATGCACGTTCGTGGCGTTTGTCTGGAATCTCGATTATGCGCTGAGCGTTAATACGGCGCTTAAGACGCAGATCGATACGATATTGAGCGACTACAACAGGCAGCTTTTTGATGTATACGGGATATATGCTTTCACGCTTGATGGTGTGGATGACGAATGCTTCAATAAGGCTTTGGAGATAAACGGGCTTAATTCACGCTCCGTACTTTATGTTTCTTCGGCATCGAAATTCACGACAGAGGATCTGAAAAAAGCGATCAATTCATATTATTGGTACAGGGGCACGGGTATCAGCGCCAAATCTCTTGTTGACGGTTATTCTGATTTTATTCTGGAGCTCGACGAAAAGGGGATATTCAAAAAAGTCGGTCAGTTCATGAACAGCCCTGCCGCGGGTTATGTTTCGGAGATAATCGGCGGTTCCGATTCTGCCGAGATATGGATCGCCAGGGCGGGAGACCTGCTTAATATCGAGGAACTTATCGATGAAGCATCGGAAATGGATTCCATAAGGACCGGTTATAAAAGCGCGGTTAAGGATTTCGAGATGAATGCGGATTTCGACATATCAAAATGGAACGCGCTCCTCGACACGATGTCCGGCCTTGAGAAAGCCATGGACAAAGTCTCTGATTCATCCGACATTGCACTGTCCAGGTTAAATGTCTCTCATTATTCTGCTTACAACTTTGACTGTTGTTTCGCGCCTGACGGCGATGCTTCGATTACCGGTACGAAATTCAGCGAGATCCACGGGAAGAAACAGTCAGATGCCGAATACATAATCACGGGAAAGAAAGGACTTCCCGGAGTCTTTCAGATCGAATTCATGATGATTCATGTCCTGATATCTTCAAACATGCTGAAGGATTATGCCGATGAGAAATTCAGGAACACCATGGAGGTATTAGGCGAGATCATCTCGGCGATAATACTTGCGGTGAGCGAAGGAACCGTGAACATAGATCCCCAGCTTATTGCCGCCGGTCTTACATACTATTGCGCGATCGTTCAGTCGACAAAGGATTTCATACAGATAACCAAGGGAAAACGGGTTGCCATCTTTTCATATGACAAGGTTGACATGATCACGTTCAGTTACAGGGAATTCCTATATCTGTTCAGCTTTTTGACACCTGTAAACGACCTTCTGGACAGGTCCCATGAAGTCCTCACCAGGGATTACGGAACTCTTTACAAGGGAATAAAGCTTGAAGCCGGTTTCAGGGGTGAAACGTACTCTGTGGAAAAGTCTTACCAGCTTTATGAATAACAGGGAGGTGTTTGATATGAAAAAGCACAAGAATAATAAGCGCGGGCAGATCGCTGTCGAAGCTGCCATAGCATTTACGATAACTCTTGTCTTTCTCGCATCCGTCGTAAGCGCTATTGATTTTTACCGTACGGATATCCTCATGAGAAGATCGGTCGAGCAGACCTGTGAGAAGATGTCCCTGCTTTATCCGGTATCCGTTCCTGCATCGGACTTTATGTCTGCTGCAATAAACGCTTTTCCCGACCTTGGCATCGGCAATACGAAAGGCGCTGAAGTGATCTCCAAAGTAGCGTCAGCCGCGTTGGGGATCGACAGCGCTACGGGACATACCATAAAGGACCTGATCCTTCAGGGTGTGTTTTCCCGCACTATGGAAGACCAGATAAGGAATGCCTGCATCGAAAGGAACGGCGGATCTGAATTTTTCGTGCCTGACGAGATCGACGTATATTTCGCCGTAAATGACAAACACCACATAATAGAAGTCACTACGGATTACTCTGTAGTTACGATAGCCGGAAAGAAGAGCAGGAGCATTTATTCCGTTATCCCATTATATGGTGATCCTGTTCTCATGCTTCAGTCAAAGCCTGACAGCGATTCAAATGAGGAAAAAGACAAGGATAAGGACAATATCTGGTCACTCAGCAATTTCGACAGAGGAGACGAATTCAGGGACAGGTTCGATGCCAATCTCCCGAAGACTTTCCCCGTAATAGATTCGTATAACGACGGCGAAGTAACGTCAATAAGGAGCATAGATATCACATCTCCCTATTATCAGGATGTGTCGAACATAGAAAAGGAGATCAGGGAAGACATCAATGCATTAAGCAATTTTGAGCCGCAGTCTGTAGTGATAAACGGACAGACATATACCGTTGAATACATTGATTCCAGACATCTTACTGTTATAATACCTGAAAACTCCGGTCAGATCGGTAAAGAGGCCATAGAAGAACTCAAAGGATATGCATTTATCAGGGGCGTTATCCTTGAAATAATTGAATACGGCACTTCAGATAAGTATAGTACATAGGGCCGCCTCCTTTATTGTATTAAAATAAAGAATGCGTTATTATGTATGAGTATGTTTGGAGGTAAGCAAATTGAGACATGATAACAGCGTAAGGCGTCCGAGTCTTGCTAATTCGAAGATTACCACGGATAAGACCACCTCGCTTTCCATAGGGGATTCATTGAGAAAAGCCAAGATGAATCTCATATTCAGAAGACTGCTTTTGGGTATTCTTATCGTTGTAGCCGTTACTGCGTTTTTTGTTTCTGTCTATATGGGATATGCTCAACCTCTTTGGGATTACATTATGAGAGTCGTATCGTGATACCGGTTGAAGGAATTAAGATGGATGACATAAAGGACACTCATTTTACTGAGAGTGAATTGGAGGAGTTAACAGATCTTTATAACGCGATGCTGACCATGAGGGACAGCGCAGAGATGCATAAGTTCTTTAAGGATCTCTGCTCGATAAATGAGCTTCACTCATTCCTTCACCGTTGGCAGATAGTAAGAAGGATCGAACAGGGAAAGAGTTATGAAGAGATCATAAATGAGATCTCACCCGCTGAAGCTACGGCTGACAACAAAGCGGAAACAGGAAAGAAATCAACAGGCAGGGCTCGTGGCAAGTCCAGATCTTCGACGAAGGTCAGCTCCACGACGATCTCGAGAGTCAAGAACTGTTATGTAAATCCCGACGGCGGATACAGAACGGCGCTTGAAAGGCTCAAGGAAGCTGCCGAACAAAATAAAGAAGAATGATGAAGGTACAAGATGGGTTTAATTGAAAGCATTTTCGGCACACACAGCGATCACGAACTTAAGAGGATCAATCCTCTGGTAGAGAAGGTATTCTCATACGAAGAAGAGTATTCAAAGCTCTCAGATCACGATCTGGCAGCAAAGACAGACGCATTCAGAAAAAGATATGAGGACGGTGAGTCTTTGGATTCACTGCTTCCTGAGGCTTTTGCCACGGTAAGAGAGGCTGCCTGGAGAGTTCTGGGCATGAAGCCTTACAGAGTTCAGGTCATAGGCGGAATCATACTTCACCAGGGCAGAATCGCCGAGATGAAGACCGGTGAAGGTAAGACGCTCGTTGCCACGATGCCGGTATATCTCAATGCACTTACCGGTAAGGGCGTTCACGTCGTAACAGTAAACGATTACCTTGCGAAACGTGACTCAGAATGGATGGGAAAGATCTATAAGTTCCTCAATATGAGCGTCGGTCTCATCATTCATGATATTCCGATGAAAGACCGTAAGGGTATGTATGCATGCGATATCGTTTACGGCACCAATAATGAGTTCGGTTTCGATTATCTCCGTGACAACATGGTCGTTAACAAAGACCAGATAGCTCAAAGAGATCTGAATTACGCCATCGTCGACGAGGTCGACTCGATCCTCATCGATGAAGCAAGAACCCCGCTCATCATTTCAGGCAGAGGAACCGAATCTTCGGAGCTTTATCAGAAGGCTGATGCTTTCGTTAAGACATTGAAACAATATACGGTTATCGAGACTGACGATAAAGTCGACATGGATGAACTTGTTGGTGATGCCGATTACGTTACGGATGAGAAGGCAAAGACGTCCGTTCTTACAGCCAACGGTATCGCAAAGGCGGAGAGATACTTCAATATCGAGAACCTTTCAGATCCGGATAATTTCGACCTTCAGCACTACATCAACAACGCCTTGAAGGCAAACGGTAACTTCAAGAAGGACCAGCAGTATATCGTACAGGACGGCGAAGTCATCATCGTAGACGACTTTACGGGAAGACTTATGCCGGGAAGACGTTTCAGTGACGGTATTCACCAGGCTATCGAAGCAAAAGAACACGTTAAGGTCGCAAACGAGAACAAGACGCTTGCCACCATTACTTTCCAGAACTTCTTCCGTATGTACACTAAGCTTTCCGGAATGACCGGTACGGCATATACCGAGGAAGCCGAGTTCAGACAGATCTATAACCTTGACGTTATCCAGATCCCTACGAACAGACCTGTTATCAGAGTCGATGAGAATGACGGCGTTTTCAAGACCGAGAACGGCAAATACGCAGCTATCCTCAAGACAGTAAAGGAAGCCAATTCAAAGGGCCAGCCTGTTCTTGTCGGTACAGTAAACGTCGATAAGTCCGAGCTCCTTTCGCGTATCTTCTCGAAATACGGCATCAAGCATAATGTGTTGAACGCCAAGAACCATATGCGCGAGGCTGAGATAGTTGCACAGGCAGGCCGTAAGGGTGCGGTTACGATCGCTACCAACATGGCGGGCCGTGGTACCGATATCATCTTAGGCGGTAACGCTGAATTTATGGCTCTTCAGGAGATGAGGAGATTAGGTTATACGGAAGACCTCATCGCAGCTTCCACAGCTCATAACGAGACGGAAGATGAACTCATTCTCGAAGCAAGAAAGAGATTCTCGGATCTCGAGAGCAAATTCAAGGAAGAGCTCGCTCCCGAAGCTGAAGAGGTAAGGAATCTCGGAGGTCTCTTTATCGTCGGCACAGAGCGTCACGAATCAAGACGTATCGATAACCAGCTCAAGGGACGTGCAGGACGTCAGGGTGACCCCGGAAGATCCAAGTTCTTCCTCTCACTTGAAGATGATCTCCTCAGGATCTTCGGCGGTGACAGAGTCAATATGCTTTATGACAGCCTCGGTATCGAGGATGATATGGAGATCCAGGTCAAATCTCTTACAAGGGTAATCGACAGCTCACAGAAAAAGCTTGAAGCTATGCACTTCTCAGCACGTAAGAGCGTCCTCGAATATGACGACGTCAATAACGTTCAGAGAACTATTACATATGAGCAGAGAAAACAGGTCATCTTCGGTGAAGACGTTCACGGTATCTATCTGCAGATGATCGACCGTGTCGCATCCAGAGTATGCAATCAGTTTGCTTTGGATGGCGTCATCACTTCCACCGAGAGATATTCATTGGGTAAGATGCTTGAAGATATCTTCGGCCAGCTTCCTACCATTCTTCTTGTCCAGGATGTTGACAAGGATATTCCCGAATGTGACGAGCTCGCAGCTAAGATCGCTGAAGAAGCAAAGGAACTCATCGCAAAGAAGGAAGAAGAGATCTCTACTGAGGTCTTCCGTGAAGCTGAACGTCAGATCATGCTCAGGACCGTCGATCTTAAGTGGATGGATCACATCGACGCTTTAGACCAGCTCTCTAATTCCATCAGAATGAGAAGTATCGGTCAGCATGACCCTGTAGTCGAATATAAGCTTGAAGGATCGGCCATGTTTGAAGAAATGAATGAGAACATCCAGAATGATGCAGTCAAGTTCATTATGAGAGCAAGGTTCACACCTGAAACACAGATTACGGCAAAGCCTCAGATAAGAGAGATGAAAGAGAGCCACGCCAATGCGCCTTCGGTAACGCCCCAGTCCGCATCCAAGCCTATCCAGGGATCTACTGGCAATAACGCTCCGCAGGCACCTGTTAAGCGTGATTCTTCAAAGGTCGGAAGAAATGACCCTTGTCCGTGCGGTTCAGGTAAGAAGTATAAGGACTGCTGCGGAAAGAAATAATTTCTTATGATCACTGATATTGCCGGATACATTAATCGCGTTGACGGAGCTGCTGATTATATCAGGAATGTTCTTTCGGGGCGTTCTATTCCGTCTGTCTGTATAGTCTTGGGATCAGGTCTTGGTCCATTGTATTCGATGGCTGAATCGCCTCTTGAGATCCCGTATAAGGATATCCCGGGTTTCCCCGTATCCACGGCTCCCGGACACAAAGGCTCTCTCATAGTGGGAACGCTTTCCGGAAAACCTGTTTTCATGATGAACGGAAGATTCCACTATTACGAAGGCTATCCGATGGAGACCGTTACTTTCTATGTCAGGGTAATGGGCAGGCTTGGTGTTAAAGTGCTGCTTTTGACTAACGCTTCAGGCGGTATCAATCTTGATATGAAGGTTCCGGAACTGGTTGCCATTACGGATCATATATCTTTTAATGCCGAGTCGGTATTAAGGGGACCGAACATCGCTGAATTCGGCACAAGATTTCCTGACCAGTGTCACGTTTACGATCCTGAATTAACGGATGTCCTGGTCAACAGCGCGCGTGACCTGAATATAAGGATAAGCCGCGGCGTATATGCATACAGTGCAGGTCCTCAGTACGAGACTCCGGCTGAGATAAGAGCTCTGAGGATCATGGGTGCCGACTGCGTAGGAATGTCGACCGTACCCGAAGCGATCGCCGCATCCCATATGGGCATCAGAGTAGCCGCAATGTCCTGCATTACCAATATGGCAGCAGGCATCTCCGGTAATCCGTTATCTGAGCAGGAAGTGCTTGATAATGCTGCTTTGGCTTCGGAAAACAGCTGCGCACTGGTAAAGGAATTCGTAAACAGAATAGACGTGTAAGGAGAATCTTCAGATGAGCACATTTAATTTCGAGATCAAAGACATTAATCTTGCGCATTCGGGAATCGAGAAGATCGAATGGGCTTACCGTAATATGCCGGTTCTCCGCGCCATAGAGGCTGAGCTCATCGAAAAGCAGCCTTTCAAAGGGATGAAGATCTCCGTATCCGTACATGTTGAAGCTAAGACGGCATGTCTTGCAAGAGCTTTGGCCCGTGGCGGTGCGGAAGTCGCGCTTACGGGATGCAATCCCTTGTCAACTCAGGATGACGTAGCAGCAGCCCTTGCATCTATGGATATCATGCATGTGTATACGGTACACGGTGATTCCGAAGAAGAATACTGGGGAAGGCTCAGGAAAGCTCTGAGTTTCAAGCCTGACATTGTTATCGATGACGGCGGCGATTTCGCCCTGCTCCTTCATTCCGAAATGAAGGATATGGCAGAGAAAATCCTTGGCGGATGTGAAGAGACCACGACAGGCGTTCACAGACTTGAGATACTTAAGGGCGAGAACAGACTCCTTTATCCCGTAATTGCCGTTAATGACGCAAGATGCAAGCATCTTTTCGATAACAGGTTCGGAACAGGCCAATCAGTATGGACAGCCATTATGGCTACCACCAATCTCGTTGTTGCCGGCAAGACGGTAGTTGTTGCAGGTTACGGCATGTGCGGCAGGGGCGTTGCCATGAGGGCAAAAGGCCTCGGAGCCAAGGTCATCGTTACCGAGATCGATCCCGTCAAGGCATGTGAAGCCATCATGGAAGGCTATCAGGTCATGACTATGGATGAAGCAGCACCTTTGGGTGACTTCTTCGTAACTGTTACCGGCTGCAAGGACGTTATCGTCCAGAGACATTTCGACGCCATGAAGGACGGTGCGGTTTGCTGCAATGCAGGACATTTCGACTGCGAAGTAAGCGTTAAGGATCTTAATGAGAACTGCGTCGAAAAGGCTGAACTTAGAAATAACATAATCGGTTACAAGCTTAAGAATGGCAATACCGTTTGTGTCATCGCTGAAGGAAGGCTCGTAAATCTTGCTTCAGGCGACGGCCACCCCGTTGAGATCATGGATATGAGCTTTGCCCTGCAGGCACAGTCTGCGATGTATATCGCGAATAACAAGGAGAGACTCCCGATTGACGTATATCAGACACCGGAAGTCATTGATAACCGCGTAGCCGAGATCCTTTTAGCTACAAAGGGTATCTCGATCGACGCCCTCACACCCGAGCAGGAGAAATACATCAGTTCCTGGGACCTGTGATGGTTTAAAATTGTTTTTGACATTATACCCACTGAAACTCAATTATTTGTGAGTCAGTGGGTAATTTTTTGTTTAGTTTTGTATCTGAATACATTGATTTACCCACCGGGTGACAGTTTTTTTTGTTTTAGTGGGTAATTGATATTGTCAATCAGTTGTTTTTGGCTTGCTATATACCCACTAGAAAAAGGTTTTTAATGTCTTAGTGGGTAGTTCTACAGGAAAATATGAGTTAAGGAAAGCTTAAACTACCCACTGAAACAGCATTTTCGGACTTTTGGTATGCCGACTTTAATATATCCGAAAGCCTTCTTCAGCCGCGTCCTCCGCCACTTGTTTGTTTATATTATAAAAATTATAATATATGAGGAAAAATATGGATTGGAGAAGATATAAATGGCTTTAAGAAATCTTGTAATAGAAGGCGATCCGCTGCTTCGTAAAACGAGCAGGCCTGTGGATGAGATAACTCCCAGGATCATTAAGCTTTTGGATGATATGGCTGACACTATGTATTTTGAGGGCAGGGGCATCGGCATCGCTGCTCCGCAGGTCGGCGTATTGAGAAGGGTCTTTGTCGTTGATGTAGGTGACGAGCACGGAAAGCTCGAGTTTATCAATCCGGAGATCTTGGAGACTTCGGGTTCCCAGACGGATAATGAGGGATGTCTTTCTGTTCCCGGAAAGACATGCGAAGTGGAAAGACCTTCACATGTTAAGATCAAGGCTTTGAACAGGGACGGCGAGGAATTCGTGCTTGAGGCTGACGATCTTCTGGCAAGATGCATCTGCCATGAGAATGATCATCTGAACGGCGTTCTTTTCATAGACAAATCAGTCGACGGTAAGATCTATAAGACTGAGGACAGTGAGGAATAAAGAGTGGACAGGCGTGATCTTAAGATAATATTCATGGGAACGCCTGAATTCGCAGGTACGAATCTCAAGGCGTTGACGGGTGCAGGATTTAATGTGGTTCTTGTTCTCTGCCAGCCTGATAAGCCTGTAGGACGCAAGCATATCCTTACGGCGCCTCCAGTTAAAGTCCTGGCGCAGGAGAACGGCATAGAGGTCTATCAGCCCGATACATTGAGAACTGATGAAGCTCTTGCAAGACTTAAAGAGTATGAGCCTGATCTGATAGTTACGGCGGCTTACGGAAAGATCCTTCCGAAGGCTGTCCTGGATCTCCCGAAATACGGCTGTATCAACTGCCACGGAAGTCTTCTTCCAGCAAGAAGAGGAGCTTCTCCGGTTCAGCGCGCGATACTCGAGGGCGACAAGGTCACGGGCGTTACATTTATGAAAATGGATGTCGGCATGGATACCGGTGACATCATAGATAAGGTGGAAGTCGCGATCGATTCCAACGAACATACGGAATCGCTAATGAACAGGCTTGCTGAGGCGAGTGCCGAAAAGCTTCCGGAGATCATCGACAGATGGGTAAACGGTGAACTGACAACGATTAAGCAGGATGACAGCAAGGCTACTTCCTGCCCTCCGATCCTTCCTGAAGAAGGAGAGTTCAGATGGAATCAGGATGCAAAGGATATCCATAACAGGGTAAGAGCTCTGAGCAGCTGGCCCGGAGCTTTCGTCATGAAGGATGATAAGAAACTTAAGGTGCTTGATTCGGAGGTAGTCTCAGACGATGACCAGCTTATTCCGGAAGACATGAAGAATACGGAGCCCGGCACGGTCGTAAAAGCAAAAGGTGAGAACCTTATCGTTAAATGCGGCAGTGGATATCTCAAGGTAAAAGAACTTCAGCAGCCCGGCGGCAAGAGACTTAACGCAAGGGACTGCGCGCATAATTTTGTTGTGGGAAGACCGGTCATTTAACAGCAGATAACATGGGAGCTACTTATGCCTGATCTGATCAAATACAAGAAAAAAGAACTGCAAAAGATCATTGCCGATGATAATGAAAGAGAACTGTGCTTTCTCATGCTTTACTGGGTTTATGAGAAGGATGCTTATTCGAATCTCGTCATAAAGAAGGCAGATAAGATAGCTTCCGAGGCCGGCAGGAAGATCGATTTTGCAAGAGCGATGCTCTACGGCACGCTGACATATACTTTTACGATCGATTTTCTTATCAGGCACATAACAAAGGAAGAAGTCGGGACTATGGATCCGGTATCGAGAACCGCGATCAGAATGGCTGTCTGGCAGATCCAGTTCGGCAATAACATTCCTGCTTATGCTGCGGTGGATTCATCTGTCGAGCTTACGAAAAAATATAATCACAAGGCATCAGGCTACGTTAATGCGGTCTTAAGAAAGTTTGCTGACTGCCCTGAGGCTAAGAGATATCTCGAGCAGTTCAAGCCCGGCATCAGAGTCGCATTAAAGCCTGAGATCTACGGCATCCTGAAGAAGGATTTCGGAAAACAGACAGCATTCGAGATCGGCAGGGCTTTGCTCGAGCCTGCGAACATAACGGTAAGATTCGATGCACATAAGATCGATCAGGATTCGCTTATCAAAGAGCTTAAAAAGGAAGGCATCACGGCAGTTAAGGGAGGCTTTATTCCTGATTGCGTGGAGATAACAGGCGGACTTAACGGTCTTGAAAATACCGAATGCTTTAATAAGTACGGCATGTTCGTACAGGGTCAGGGCGCGATGCTCGCATCGCACGTCGCGCATCCGAGGGTAGCTGATAAGATCCTCGACTGCTGTGCGGCACCGGGCGGAAAATCCACGCATATGGCACAGATGTGCAGGGATGACTTAAGTATCCTTGCAGTGGATATCAACGCGGCAAGACTTAAGCTCGTAAGGGATAATTGTAAAAGACTTGGTCTTACTTCCATAGAGACTCTTTGCGCTGATGCATCTAATATCAATAAGGATGACAAGGATTCCAAGAAGACATATGACATCGTTCTCTGCGATGTTCCGTGCAGCGGTCTGGGACTTCTCGGAAGAAAGCCCGACATCAGGGAGAAGTTCACATACGATGAATTAGATGAACTTATCCCTTTGCAGTATTCGATACTAGAGCACGCTTCGAAAATGGTCCGTCCCGGTGGAACACTTATCTATTGCACATGTACTCTCAATTCCGATGAGAACGAGAGCCAGGTGGAACTCTTCCTTGCGGAACACAAGAGGTTCCACACAGTACCGATTAATAAATTCCTGCCCGAAGGCATTTACATGGATGAAGAAAGAGAAGTTGCCGCGGCAAACGGCATGATCACCCTTCTCCCGCATGTTGATAAGTGCGAAGGATTCTTCATATGCAGGATGGAAAGAGACAGAAAGGAAGATTGATCTTGAAAGAGAAGTTCTGTCTTGATTTGAATCTCAATGATCTGACTCTGTGGTGTGAGGCACGGGGAGTTCCGAAATACCGCGCTTCTCAAGTTTACGGATGGCTTTCGTCAGGGTGCGTCAATACGGATGACATGACGAATGTCCCGAAAAACGTTAGAGCAATGTTAGAAGAAGATTTCATTTTCGGAAGCTTCGAATTAAGAGAGCATCTGGTATCAAAGCTCGACGGTACCGAGAAATTTGTTTATGCATTATACGACGGCAACATCATAGAGACCGTCGCTATGCGTTATAAGCCCGGGATCTCCGTATGCGTTTCATCGCAGGCCGGGTGTAAGATGGGCTGTACGTTCTGCGCTTCGGCCAAGATTGGTTTCGGAAGGTCACTGACTTCAGGCGAGATCCTCGCGCAGGTCGCTGTGACTCAGAAGATAATAGGCGAGAGAATCAGAAGCGTAGTCATCATGGGCATCGGCGAGCCTTTCGACAATTATGAGAACGTCATGGGATTTATTAAGCTCGCAAACGATCCCGACGGGCTTAATCTCGGAGCAAGGCACATCACTCTATCGACATGCGGTCTTGTTCCCAAGATCGAAGAGTTCACGAGAGAAGGCCTTCAGGTAAATCTCTCGATATCGCTTCATGCCCCGAACGATGAACTGAGAAAGAAACTGATGCCTGTTGCAAAGGCATACTCCATAGAACAGCTGATGAAGGCATGCAAAGAATATACGGAAGCCACGAAAAGAAGGATCACTTTCGAGTACAGCCTTTTCGCGGGAGTAAATGACACGCCACAATGCGCTGCGGAACTTACAAAGCTCCTTAAGGGCGGGCTTTATCACGTTAATCTCATTGCTGCGAATGAAGTGCCCGGAACGGTATTCAAGTCTTCATCACCTGCGAAAGTAAAACAGTTCAGGGATATCCTTGAATCCGGCGGGATAAATGCGACCATCAGACGCGAAATGGGATCTGACATCATGGCTGCCTGCGGACAGCTCAGGAGAGGAACCATAGAAGGAGCCAGATGACTGTATACGGAATGACAGAAAAGGGTCCCGTCAGGGACATGAATGAAGACAGCTTCGCCTTTGAGAAGGTCGGCAACTGTCTTTGCATGGCCGTGGCTGACGGCGTCGGAGGCGAAGCCTGCGGCGAGATCGCGAGCAGGATAGCCGTTGATTCCGTTATGGAAACATTTAAGGACAGCCTGCCGTTTGTAAAAGACAGGGAGTCTCTGCCTTCATATCTCAGGACCGTTTTCAACAAGGCTAATATCAAGATCCTTCATAATTGCCTTGAGCACAGGGAACGCATGGGTATGTGTACGACGCTTACCGTGGCTATCCTGAAAGGTACGGAACTCACGATAGCCCATATCGGCGATTCGAGGGGTTATATGCTTCACGGAAGCGAACTGATAAAGCTTACCGAAGATCACAATGAGGCCGGAAATCTCATAAAACAGGGTCTTCTTACGGAATCTGACGCAAAACGTCATCCCGGAAGGAACCAATTGCTCAAGGTTCTGGGTGAGAATCAGTATCTAAATCCTGATATTTACAGTTATAATATAAGTTACGGCGATTTGGTCTTTCTTTGCACGGACGGTCTGTATTCTTTCATGACCAACGAGCAGTTCAAGGTCTGCGCCGCTGAACGCAATAACCTGGAAGGTATTTGCGGAAAACTGATAAAACAGGCTCTTGAAGGAAAGAGCAGTGATAATATTACGGTAACTGTCGGCAGGGCAGAACGCGCCGCAGAATTATAGGGGGAATTATGGCAAATCAGGTTCATGGCCCGGAGGGCATGATATTTGCGAATAAGTACAGGATCGTCAAGCTGATCGGTTCAGGCGGTATGGCTAACGTATATCTGGGAATCGACATGAATACCGGAGTTAACGTTGCCATAAAGATCTTGAAGCCCGAATTTTCATCCGATGATGAATTCATCAGAAGATTCGATGCGGAAGCTAAGGCTGTCGCATCCCTTAACCACGCAAATATCGTAAAGGTTTACGGCGTAGGACATGAAGGTAATTTCAGATACATAGTACAGGAATACATTGAAGGTATCACGGTCAAGAACCTCATCAACCAGAACGGACATCTCGACTGGAGAAATGCGGTTCCGATCGTCATTCAGATAGGTCTCGCTCTTGATTATGCGCATCAGAACGGTATCGTTCACAGAGACATTAAGCCCCAGAACATCCTTATCTCACGTGACCGAGTCGCGAAGATAACGGACTTCGGCATCGCGCGCGCGGCTTCATCCACCACCATCACCATGACCGGTGTCCAGATGGGCTCCGTACATTATTTCTCGCCCGAGCAGGCCAGAGGCGGCAATGTCGGTCCGCAGTCAGACATCTATTCTTTGGGAGTAACGCTTTTCGAAATGGTAACGGGCAGACTGCCCTTTGACGGCGATTCCAATGTCGCCATCGCGGTAAAGCACTTACAGGAGACACCGCCGATACCTTCATCTCTCATGCAGGGCATTCCGAAGGGTCTTGATTCCATCATCTCGAAATGCATGCAGAAATCGCCTGAGAGACGTTATCAGACCATGCGCCAGCTCGTAACGGAGCTTGATTCGCTTCTGGTCGATCCTAACGGAATCTACGGCGTAATATCCAATGTTCCCGAAAAGAATACGAGCACGGATACCAATATTTCTTTCAGACAGGATCCTGAATATGAGAAGATCTCCGAGATCGAGAGAAGCGCTGAGTCCAGACGAATCTCAAGATTCAGGGACAATGTTCTTTTAGCGCTCATTATCGTTGTTATCGTAGGTGTCCTGATCGGCATCGGAATACTTGTCGTAAGAGCTGTCGGAAATGCGACGCAGATAGAACAGAATACGGATTACGAGGTCGAGAATTTCGTAGGCCTTACTGCTGATGAGGCCATAAGACGACTCGAAGCGGCGCAGGTCTTTTATTCCGTCGAATATAAGGTAACGGACGCTTACGATCCGGGTATTGTCATTGCCCAGAGCATACAGCAGGGCGTCGTTATCTCGACAACGAGCAAACTCAGTAATCTTGTAATCACCGTTTCTTCCGCAGATGAATATATCGTCCTGCAGGATTACTCTTTTGCTTCTTATGAGAATTGCTACAAGTCATTGCAGAACCTCGGACTTAAGTTCTCGCTGCGTCCTGAGCCTTCCGATGACGTTCCGGCAGGCCTTGTCATCAGGACCGAGCCCGAAGCAGGCACACAGGTCTTGAGAGGCGATACGATCATCATCGTTTACGCTACCGAACCTACGTCAAGCGTTGTTCCTGACGTTGTCGGAAAGAATGTATCTGAAGCTGCTGACATGCTCAGGGAAAGCAATCTGAACTTTACTATCGAAGGTTCGCCTGAAGTATTGGCTCTTCCCGAAAATGAACAGATCGTAATCATTACGAATCCTGTTTCCGGAACAACAGTTGCCAGAAAATCAACTGTTAAGCTCTATGTAGGCACACAGGAAGACTATCAGAACGGCGGTACGCCGACGCCGACACCTCCGCAGGCCGAGATCAAGATAGTGATCAACGGAAGCGGTACTGTAACAGGCGGAGGTATGTATGATCTTGATACCCAGGTAACGCTTACTGCAACTCCTGCATCAGGTTACAGGTTTGACTGCTGGCTTGACCAATATGGCAACCAGGTTGCGGTCTCCAACACATATACTTTTGTGGTTAGGGAATCTACGACCTATACTGCGGTATTCGTAGCGGCTCCGAAGAATAACACGCCGGCACCTTCTGACAATAATCCTATGCCGACTGATGATACGCCATTGTCGCCTACTGATCCGAACCCGCCCGTAACACCGGATAATCAGGATCAGAGAGACCCGAATAATCCTTTTGTCGGCTGATATCAGATGGCTGAACCGGATTCTTTTCGCGGTGTTATTACTAAAGGAGTGGGCGGTCAGTATACCGTCCGCTTCATTAACTGCGGAAAGTATGAATATGCCCAGTGCGCAGCAAGAGGCCAGTTCAGACTTAAGGGCATCAAGCCGGCGATAGGTGACAGGGTCACGATAGTGCCTTCGGGCGATCCTGACGTCGAGTACGTGATAATTGACATAGAGGAAAGGACGAGCTTCATAGCAAGGCCCCCTGTGGCCAATCTGTCGATTATGCTCCTGACGTTCTCGGTCACAGAGCCCGAGCCGGACCTTACTCTGCTCGATAAGATGCTCCTTGTCTGTTCTTTAAGGGACATCAAGCCTGTCATCATTTTCACGAAAACAGATCTTAACGGCAGCGACTCTGAAATGCTTTGTTCAGTTTACACTAAGGCGGGCTATGAAGTTCTTGTATCTTCACCGCAAAAGCCTCTTACCAAAAGTGACCTGAAGGATATAATAGGTGATGGAATTGCCGCTTTTGCAGGACCTTCAGGAGTAGGGAAAAGCACGCTTTGTAATTCGCTTCTCGGGAACGATCTGATGCAGACGGGCGAAGTGAGCGCGAAGATAAAGCGCGGCAGACATACGACCAGACACGTCGAACTGCATGAGTTCTTTGACGGATTCATATGTGACACCCCGGGATTTACCTCTCTGTCACTTGAAGAGCAGGGTGTCGATTACAGGGATGTTCTGTACGGTTTCCCTGAGATCACGGGCATAGCGACGGGCTGCAGGTTTGACGATTGTTCGCACAGGAAAGAAGACGGCTGCGTCGTTAGAAATGCGTTGTCCGAAGGTCTTTTGGATCAGGGACGTTACGAGAGATATACAAGCTTTTACACGGAGCTTTACGATAATAGGAATAACTACAGGCACAGGAGAAAGCAATGAAAGACATCGGGATAGCACCATCGATTCTTGCCGCTGATTTCGGCTACCTTATGAGAGATATAAAGGCCATTGAGAAAAATGCCGATTGTCTTCATATCGACGTTATGGACGGTCATTATGTAAACAACATCTCATTCGGCATTCCCGTGATCCAGTCGATCCGTAAATATACCGACATGAAGTTCTTTACGCACCTCATGATCACCAATCCCGGGCAGTATATCAAGGTGTTTGCGGAAAGCGGTTCTGACAACATCACTTTCCATGTCGAGTGCTCCGAAGATCCTGACGCCCTTATCGAAGAGATTAAGTCTATGGGAAAGAGCGCAGGCATCGCGGTCCATCCCGATACGCCCATCGAAGACGTTTTCCCTTTTATCGGAAAGGTCGACATCATACTTGTAATGACAGTTTATCCGGGCTTCGGAGGACAGGGTTATCTTGATATTTCTGACGAGAGATTAAGAAAGCTCAGAAAAGCGATAGACGATCAGAATGCGGATACTGTCATTGCCGTAGACGGCGGTGTTACAGAAGATAACATTAAGCACATTTACGATGCGGGTGCCAGGCTCTTTGTGGCCGGCAGCAGCGTTTTCCACGCTGAAGACCCCGAAAAAGCTATCGACGAACTGAAAAGATGCGCTACGTTGTCGTAACCGGCGGGCCTCTGACTGACGAGGCCGCAGAACTCGTAAAAAGACTTTCCGGTACATCAGATGATGTCGTCATCATTGCCTGCGACGAAGGATGTGACTTCCTTGCGCGTCATGAGATAGTTCCGGATATTGTCGTCGGCGACATGGATTCCATTTCGGAAGATGGACTGAAGTTCATTGAGTCCCATAATGTGTTCGCCGAGAAATATCCCGTGGAAAAAGACCAGACCGATTCCGAGATCGCTCTTGAAAAGACTGAAGGATCAGACGTATATCTGATCACGCCGTTCGGCGGAAGGCCCGATCACCTGATCGCAAACATCCAGCTTGTCCTGGGATTAAGACGGGAAGGCAGGAAGATGATCATCGCTGACGGGAAGACATATTGTTATCCTTTGTACGGCGAAGATTCGGTTGATATCGACATCAGTTCCTTTGATAAGCCGTTGTCTGTCTCGCTCATTCCGTGGGAGTTCGGGAGCCCTGTTACGGGAGTTACCGCCAAGGGTCTTTATTATCCTCTCGAGGACCGGGATCTTAATGCGGGCTCTACTTTTTCGTTTTCGAACCATCCGGTGTCAAAAAACGGCCCAATCGCAGTATCCATAAGGTCCGGATTGCTTTTGGTCATGGTAACATTTGAAAATTAGGGTGCCAAAATTGAGACTTTAAGCTATTGAATGAGACTGGAAAACCTTATAAACTTATAATGCAAATGAATGAACGCATCCTCCGGGGTGCGTTTTTTGTTGCCTAAAAATTTTTTACGGAGGTCGAAGCTTATGTTGAGTTACGAGAGTTTTAAGAAGAGAGTTATGAAGGAGTTCTTAGACTACATGCCCGAAAGGTATGCTGACTGTGAGCTCGAACTCAGAAAGGTCCCCAAGGTAAATATGTGCCTTACGGGCGTTGTGATCAAGCCGAAGGGAAAGAAGGGTTCATACTGCAGTCCGACATTCTATCTCGAAAGGATGTACGACCAGTATAAGAACTGCGATTCTTTCGAGAAGGTGATGGCAAATCAGGCCATATATCTGGAAGAATCCCTTAAGTATCTGCCGGACGATATCCTTAAGATCGACGTCAGTTCCATGAAGGATAAGATTATTTTCCAGGTCGTAAACACAAATGAGAATAAAGAGATGATCGATCTTTGCCCTCACAGAAAATTTCTGGATCTGACAATAGTCTACAGGGTAATAATAAAGATCGATGATACGGGCGTGTCCGGGTTCCTTATCACGAACGATATCGCAGAAGCTGAAGAACTGACGGAAAAGGTTCTGTACCAGCTTGCCAAGAAGAATACTAAGAAGCTATTCCCGTTTAAGAGCGAGAGGATAGAAGAGACAATGGGGCGCCTTATGCGCAGATGGGGAGCTGACGACAGGGAGATCGAGGAATCATTTCCTGATATTGATAATATCCCTGCAAACGAACGCGTCTACGTACTGAGCAATGAATACGAATTCTTCGGAGCAAATGCTCTTCTTTATAAGGATGTGATCGGAAAAGTCGTAAAGAACATCGGTACCGACTGCTATATACTTCCGTCATCTGTGCACGATCTGGTCATACTTTCGACTGATGCTTTCAAGGAGAGCGGCAAGCTCATTAATCTTGTAAAGGAAACCAATAATGACCACGTCAGAGTTTCTGAGAGACTGTCAAACAGCATCTACAGATACAACATAGTTAACGGTTCGCTGGGCAGGATATCTGAGGAGATGGATGAAGTGTCTTAAATAGAAAAAACACACGAAAAAAGATACATTTCTAGAAAAAATGTATCCTAAATTGATTCTTATTCTTGAAAAAAGATACAATGCCAGCTTGTAGGGTTGGTTTTATATAGATTTGAATCTGAATCAGATGCAAGACCAAGTGTTTTGTATCTTTTTTCTCCGATATTTAAATGATTAGGATACAAGTAAATTGCTAAATAAGAACGAAGGCTGACGCGTTTATGCGGACAGCCTTTTTTATTCCGGAAATGATTATAGAAAGGAAACGCACATGAATATCAGAAAAAGAATAATGGCTTTTATGATGGCGTTCTTTATCGCAGCCAGTCCGCTTCAGCAGTCTTTAATGGTATCTGCTGATGATCTTCCGGCTGATATTGATCTTCCTGCAGAAGACAATCTGCCTGTGATATTTAAGGACGCAGAAGAGCCTTTTAAAACAGATGAATCAAACGATCACGACGAGTCAATGCCGGCAGTTTTATCGGACATATCAAATGATGAAATTACAGATATGCCTGAAACACCAGCATTGCCTGACGAGTCTTTGCCGGATGACGATAATGATGAAGAACAGGATGAGACTGAAGAATCTGCATCGGCTGCGGATACCGAAGGATCAGAAGTACAGGAAACCCCTGAAGATAATAACATCATTACCGCCTCATCTTCTGACGAGTATTTCAGGCTGATCTCGGAATTCCCGGATATGGAAAGGATCATCGTGGATACTGATGAAGATCTTTCAGGTCTGAAAGTTTCTTATGGTGTTTATTTCGATGGTACGTATATGCTCGGATTCGAAAACAGCGAGGATCTCGTAAAGGCTGTTGAACTGCTTTCTCAAATGGATTGTGAGTACGCCATGGACGGTACGCTCAGCGTGTGCGGAAACGGCGATGACGTTCACACAAAATACAGTATCAATCCTGATGCAAAGGTAAGGGTAGCAGTCATAGATACCGGTTCGGATCTTGCCAATGAATCCTATTCAGTAATCGGTGATGATGTCTCAGATCACAACGGACACGGTACCGGGATGTGCGGACATATATTAAGCGGTACTTCGGATGCATACATCATTTCGATCAAAGCAATCGGCGATGACGGCAAAGGCAGCGTGTCAGATGTATATGCTGCGGTCCAGATGGCTGAAGATCTCGGTGCCGATTATATCCTCATGGCTGTCTCCATCAGGAATGTCAGCAAATACGATGCTTTTATCTCTCTTATCGAAAACACAAAGGCTGATGTCATAGCTTCTGCAGGCAATAACGGAGCAGATGCATCAAAGTATCTTCCTGCGGGCATCACAGGTGTTACTACTGTCGGAGCTCTTAATGATGACGGTACTCTGAGATCTTCTTCAAACTACGGTGACTGTGTCGATTACTATGTGACCGCAGATTCTACTTCTGATGCTGCGGCAATTGCTCTCGGCATGATCATCGCCGGGAGAGCAGGCGATCTTCTGACTGAGCCAAAAGATCCTGCGGAAACTGTCCAGACAGAGCCTGATCAGTCTGAGGACAATCCGGGTTATCCCGAAGGCGGCATTGCTTATACGGAAGACTATTTCTTTGAGGATGATGAAGTCTTTACCACAAACGCTTCCCTAACTGCGTACTGTATAAGGGAATGCTATCAGAACGACTATTTCCGTTCTGCTTATAACGGTGAACACTATGGTGTTTATTCCAGTTCCTCTGCAAACACGATGAATTCAAATCTGCTCTATTGCATAGAGGACGACGTGCCCGGTCCTGATGGCGAGAGTTATTCAAGCTACAGTACATCAGTAAACAGACTGCTTGCCGTCGCGTGCGCCTGCGGTCCCGGAGGAAATCTGTATTCTTATGCCAAAGCATATCTGAAAGCAAATGATACTGCCGGCGATCTGAAAAATCTTTCCGACGAACAGTGGAAGGAAGCAATGTACGGGATCGTTCACTGGACATGCTGCCGGATAGTTGACGGTAAATGGCCTGCCAGATGTCCCGGAACGAGTTCTAGCTGTGCCAAGATATTAACCACTTTCTACAGCTGGATAAACAACTTTAAGGGCAGCACCGTAACATTGGATGGTACTTCCTATGCGATAAGCAACGTATGGACTACGCGTTATTCCACGACTGCTACAAACGGCAACGGTGAGACATATCAGAAACTGGTCCGCGGCGGATTGACACTGACTGCGCAGGTCCCGGTAAGCTTCACTCTTAATAAGACAGCATCAACGTCAGCTGATCCGGGATACTTAAGTTTTGCAGGTACGACATACACTCTGTATGACACCTGTTCCGTAGACAAAAACACGGGCAGCATTTCGCTGAGCAGTCAGTTAATGACTTTTACTGTGGATGCTGACGGTTCTGCGACAGCGTCATATTCAACGACTGTAAGCGGTTCTGAAAGCTTTTATCTGAAAGAGACGGCTGCCGCTTCGGGATATGCAAAAGATGACACTGTCTATGAGATACGTGTTGATTCTTATGGAAGCATTTCCGTTTACGAAACAGTCGTAAAAGAGAGAGTTGATCTAAGCGGTCCCGCAGCCGGTTCATCTGTGTATTATCTGGACTCGGAACAGACAAATAAAGCAAGTGTTACCAACGGTACTGTTTCAATCGTCCATGTAAAAGACGCGCCTGATAAGGCTTTGTTCAGTCTCGAAAAAAAGCTGGGGTCCAATTATGCTCCGGTAGCAGGCAGGACATATGCTTTTGAACTTTGGGACAACACAGATAACGTCATGGCTGCTGCCGGCACGGCTTCAGTTCCTTCGAATGCCACAAGTTCGGATTCGACACCGGTTGTATGGACAAATATAGCAGGCGGGTTTTCTGCCTCATCAGGTAATAAGCTCGTTCTTATTCCCGGACATTCATATCAGATAATGGAGACCACAATGTCCGTAAACGGCAGTGAACTTGAAACGCCTTCAGGCTGGACAAAAGGTACTGCGCACGGAAAATCCTGTTTTTACCAGACCTTCAATACAGGTGCGGGAAAGGTATATTCGTTTACAGTAACAAATAATGCTTCTGTGATTCCATTAAGCATAACAAAAGTTTCCGCAGATTCAGGCATTACAAATAACAACGGCAGTTATTCTCTTGCTGGAGCGAAATATGTTCTTGCTGCTGACACGTCTTTTTCGACAGGAAGCACGGTCGGAACATTTACGATCAAGGCTGACGGAAAGAGTGATACGACGCTTAATGTTAACAGGGGCGCCACTTTTTTTCTTAAGGAAACGGTTGCTGCAACAGGCTATGAGCTCGATGCTTCGGTTTATAAGATCGTAATTGCTGCAGACGGAACTGCGGCTGTCAGTACAGAGTCGGGTTCCGGTACGGCTTCCGTAACCCAGGGCAATCCTATCATTGTTAATGTAAAAGACGTTCCGAAGACTACGTTGATAAGTCTTACTAAATCGTCTGCCGCACCGGCCGTTACCGGAAACAATACCTGCTATTCTCTGGCAAATACTTCTTACTGTCTTTATGCGGATCAGGCAGATGCGGATGCCGGTGTTAATGCACTGGTTACGTTTACCTTTGATGCAGGCGGTACAACGAATGCAAAGTATCAAACCGCATGCGGTAAGACGTATTATCTTAAAGAAGTTTCTGCAGGAAAAGGTTATAAACTTGATAACGCGATATATACGGTAATTGTTGCTGCTGACGGTTCAGTCAGTGCGAATAACGGTGCTTCGGTCACGGCAGCAGGTAATGTTTTTAAGATCAATGTTAAGGATGAGCCGGGAACTGCGCCTCTTAACATCGCGCTGAAAAAGGTCGATAAGAACGGCAAGGTCATTCATAATGCGAATCCTTCAGGTGCAACGTTCAGGATCTCTTATTATGCTCAGGATCTCGGTGCAACTGGTAATAATGATGCAGCCGCGACAGTTATCTATAACGTAACGGTTAAGGATACTTCAGCAACGATAAAGCTTTCTGATCTGAAAGCCATGACTCCTGCAGGAGGAAGTGATCCGGATTACCTAAAGAATCTGCCCGCAGCTTTTGCTGATTTTCCATACGGTACCATCCGCATAGAGGAGATCTCGGCTCCCGCAGGATACAGACTGAACGATCAGGTCGTAAGATTCAGGCTTGGGGCTACTGTTTCTTTTTCTGTTGAAAACAATTCCTCGTACGGAAACAGGAACTATTGGAAACTGCTGTCAGACGGCACATTGGAACTCACAGAGCTTCCTCAAGTCGGATACTATTCGCTTACAAAGTCGCTTGAAGATACGGACGTCAGAAGCTCGCTTGCTGGCTTTTCGTATGAACTCTGGAATGTGAGTTCATCTGCTTCGCCCGTGCAGATCGCGACAGGCGTATCACAGACAGACGGAAGAGTTCTCTGGACTTATACCGTGCCGGATTACTATCAGAACACTGATGCTTCAAAACTGCTCACGGGAACTTCGACATATCAGATAGAGCTCCCTGCGGCTGAGAAGAATTCGGCCGGGAACAAAGCTGCTGTGCAGTATCAGGTTCGTGAGCTTAAGAACTCCATTGCCATAGCTTACGGCAACACGGGGATTCCTTATACATATGCTGCGCCTGTAACAGACGGTAAGGCGTGGAGTAATGCTTCTGACTATTTCTACAAGACGGTGACAGTAACTGATGAGACCGTAACCAGAGAAGGCGTTATAAACGATTATCAGTACACCGGGATCAGTGTCAATAAGGTCGTTCCCGCGAACAACCCTTTCGACGTAACCAAGGTCACTTTTAAGCTTTACAATACCGATGGCGGAGATGCCCTTGTGGCTAACGGATCCGTTGACAGCAAAGGCAACGTAACATGGCACAGGACTGTTTCTTCCGGATATGGTTCTTCACCGGCCTCGAGCGTAAATACGATCAATTATATCCCTCTCGGTCATTATCGCGTTGAAGAAACGTGGGACAAGGAGTATGTAGATGCCAACGGTGTTTCTGTCCTGATCGGCGAAAAGAATAACAACGGCTGGAAAAAGACCGAAGATGATAAGTCTTATACCTATTCTTTTGACGTTGACCTTTCTGATCTTTCCAATGACGGCAAGATAACTTATCTTGCCGTTGAGAACGAAAGGGAAGTGCAGGAGTTCAATCTCGTAAAGAACGTTACTTCAGCAGGAGATGTTTCAGACATTACTGCAGAACTCTACCTTCTGGACGGCAATGACGAAAAGCTTATCGCAACAGGCACCGCAAGCACCAATGGAATCGGAACGTACGGGTTTATGTGGGATTACAAGGGAACACATACCGTAAGGGATAACCTTGATACGCTCGTTCTTCCTGTCGGGAAATACAGGGTTGTTGAATTATGTCCGGTTACTTACTACAAGAACACCGGCATTCCTTATACATACATGACTCCTGAAGGATTCAAGGAAAGAACGGTTGGCGGGACACTTCAGTTCTATAAGGATTTCGAGCTTAAGAGCGGAGAATATGCGACAGAAAAGATGTCCGTTACAAATGTAAGGATCGAGGGTTCTTTCGACATCATAAAGATCGAGCGTTCAGGAGATGACACGTCTAAAGAATTCACTTTTGAAGTCTATTACAGAGGTAACGGAAATGCTGCTTCCGATACTGCATCATTGGTCGAAAACGTTAAGATCACGACCACTGACGGCAAGGGCTTTGCAGCTCTGTCTGAACTTCCCGAAGGCTGGTACGAGATCCGCGAGACCGGTGCCGGTTCATCCTGGACGACAACATGGCTGAATGATGCGACGGTATCGAATGGAAATAAGGTCGTAAGACTTGATTCAGCTAACAGAACAAACGCTTCACCTGAAGTTAATGACGGCGTCAGGGAAAACGGTATGTCCGTTAATGCGGTCGTTGTATATAACGATAAGGCTCCTGAGATAGGAACTGTTCTCGTAGATGCTGCGACGGATGATCATATCTCGGGCTGCGCTTCCGAAACGACTCTTGTTGATACGGTTACTTATAAGAATCTTTTGCCGGGTCACTATGTGATGTCAGGAGTCCTGATGGATAAGAAAACGGGAAAAGAAATCCTTGATAAGAATGGCAACGCGATCACTTCAGAGAAATCATTTGATGTTGCAGATCTGATCGACGAGTACGGCATGACAAAGCCTCAGTCAGGTGCTGTGAAGGTTACATATACGCTTGATACGACGGCCATAAAAGATGTGGCAGTCGTCGCATTTGAAGAGCTTCGTAAGACTTCGTCCTCTGGTGATCTGATCGCAAGTCATAAGGATATTAATGATAATGCTCAGACTGTTTTCATTCCTGATATTAAGACAACGCTAACCGATTCAGTGACGAACAGTCATGTAACTGTATGCTCTGATGAAACAAAACTTGTCGATACAGTTACTTATTCTAATCTTCTTCCGGGAAAGACATACACATTGACCGGAACACTTATGGATAAGAAAACAGGCAATCCTTTGGGGATTACGGCTGAACAGACCTTTACGCCGTCTGCTGCCTCGGGTACTGTTGAGATAGAGTTCATTGTCGATACAACGAGTCTTAAGGGCTTTACTGCAGTTGCTTTCGAGACAGTAAGTTTTGAAGGAAAGGATGTCGCGATACACGCCGATATCAATGATGAAGACCAGACTGTTGAGATCCCTGACATCAGGACAACGCTTACAGATTCAGCAACTAATGATCACGTTCCTTCTTTCTCTGCAGCAACTAAGCTTGTTGACACTGTCAAATATACGAATCTTATACCGGGTAAGGAATATACGTTGACGGGAACTCTGACGGATAAGAATACAGGTGATCCTTTAGGCATTGCTTCATCAAGGAAGTTCACGCCGGATTCTGCGTCAGGCACCGTAACTGTCGAATTCGAGATCGATACTACACTTATCGCGGGTATGACGATCGTAGCTTTCGAGACGGTCAGTTTTGAAGGAAAAGACATAGCGGTCCATGCTGACATCAACGACGAAGAACAGACTGTATATGTGCCCGGGATTAGGACAACCTTAACTGATCCGTCGACGGAAGATCATGTGTCAGGCTTAGGCGGAAAGACAACGCTTATCGATACGGTTTCATATCATAATCTTGTTGCCGGAAAAGAGTATAAAGTTACAGGCGTCCTCATGGACAAGAAGACAGGAAGACTGTTTGCGGATTCAGAAGGCAATACCTATGAAGTGTCAAAGAACTTCACCGCCGAGAATGAAAGCGGAAAGGTCGAGATCGCATTTGCTGTCGATACGACAAAGATCAACGACGTGACGGTCGTGGCTTTCGAAAACCTCTATTACAACGATGTTCTCGTTGCAGTTCATACAGACATTAATGACGTGGATCAGACACTTTACATCCCTAAGATCCTTACAACTTTGAAGGATCCTGTTACAGATGATCACATCGCTTCAGAAGAGACTGTGACTTTAATCGATAGCGTGAAGTATTCCAATCTGCTTCCCGGTAAGGAATACACTGTAACAGGCATTCTTGTAAATGCGGAAACCGGCGAAGAGATAAAGATCGAAGGGGAGACAGTCACAAGTTCCGTTACCTTTACGCCTGATAATGCTGAAGACTCTGTGGAGATCGTTTTCAAGATCGTTCCGGAGATCTTAAGAGGCACTTCCGTAGTTGCTTTCGAAGACCTGACGTATGACAGCATAAAGGTTGCAACGCATGCCGACATCACGGATGAAGAACAGACTGTGCACTTCCCGGAAATCCATACAACTCTTATAGACATGACCACCGACAATCATGTTTCTGCTCAAAGCGGGAAGATCAGACTTACCGATAAAGTCTCTTATAAGAATCTCAAGCCCGGTCTTACATACGTGATGAACGGAACGCTTTACGTTAAGAGTACTGAAGAAGTCATGACTGATGCTGACGGCAATCCCGTAACGGCTATGGCGGAGTTTATTCCCGATGCAGAAGCGGGTTATGTGGATCTTGTTTTCGAGTTCGATTCAGGAATCCTCAAAGGTGAATCGCTGGTGGCTTTTGAAGAACTAGTATTTAAGGATATCGTCGTCGCTACGCATAATGATATCAACGACAGGGGCCAGACGGTCGACATTCCTGATATACATACGACGTTCTTTGATGCTGCTTTCGGTATCGGCGAGGATCTCGTAAGGTGCGATGAGGATGTTGTTCTTACGGACCGCGTATTCTATCAGAACCTTACGCCCGGTCTTGAATACAAACTCTACATGAGCGTTATGGTTCAGGATACAGGCGAGCCGCTGCTCGATAAGGACGGTAAAGTCGTCACTGCTGAGAAGACTTTCATTCCTGATGCTCTCGAAGACTATGTCGACATAAGCGTAACGGTCGATGCGACTTTGTCTGCGGGGAAAAGCCTTGTCGCGTTCGAGACTCTGGACTATGAGAATATAACGCTCGTTATCCATGCGGATATCGATGACAAGGATCAGACTGTGGATATTCCTGATATCAGCACGACGGCAACGGATGCCGATAACACGACTCACACCCTTACTTATCTGGAAAAGGTGACGATCGAAGATGCTGTCGCTTACGAGAACCTCGTAATTGGCAAGACTTATAAGATCACAGGTTCGCTTTATAACAAAGAAACAGGTGAAGAATATTTGGATGCTGAAGGAAATGCGTATGCTGCGGAAAAAGAATTTACGGCAGTAACTTCCGATGGAATTGAGACGGTAGTTTTTGCTGACGTAATCGTGCCGTTCGATAAGATCGAGATAGTTGTTTTCGAAGAGATCGCCGAAAAAGAGACCGGTATTAAGATAGCTTCTCACGCCGACCTTGATGATGAAGGCCAGACCGTAAGAAGACCTGCAGTGTCAACAACGGCAACGGTTCTTAATGCCAAAGAGGTCTGGCTGGAAGCGACTACGGTTACGAACATCACTATATCTGACTGCATCCGTTATTCTGGTTTTGAGAACGGAAGGAAGTACAGGGCAGAAGCCACACTGTATAAGACTGATGGTACGCAAATTACTGCAGCCGGCCAGCCTGTTTTGAGCATTGTGGAATTCGTTCCCGAAGCCCCGGACGGAGAAGTTATCGTTAACACGACATTCTCTTCGGCAGGCCTTTCGGAAGGCGACAGGATAGTCGTTTTCGAGAAGTTCTACGATGTCGCTTCCGAAGAGGAGATAAGCTCAAAGACAAGAACGCAGGATATTCTGGTGTCAAGGCATGAAGATCTCGCGAATGAGGATCAGACAATAACGGTGCATTACCGTCCTGACACGGGAGAGATCGAACCGTCTTATTCTACAGCAGGAACCGTTATCGCATCCGTCGCTTCGTTCGTAGCATTCGTGTGGTTCGTAATATCCCGCAAAAGGGATCCTGATGAGACGGATATCAGGTGATCTTCAGGTGGCGAAAATGAAAAAAGCATTAAAAATAACTTGGGGTGTCTTTTTGATCTTAGGTCTTGTGTCCGGCCTTTGTCTTGCCTTGATAGAACCTGTAAAAGCAGGGATAAGGAAAAGTTTTAGCGATGCTGCTGTCAGCGCGGCAGAAGATGCGATTAAGAACGGAAACGGGGAACTGAAGTTTGCCGTTCCGGTTACCGATGCTTTGTCCGTCAACGGTGAGAATGGCGGTAAGGACGAAGGCCTCGAAAAGCTAATGAAAGACATGCGCGATCTTTCTTCGGAATATGAATCACTTACTTTGCTGGGGATCCTCGAGATCCCCGGCATTAAAGTGAAGGAGCCAATATGGGATTCGTGTTCTGTCAACGCTTTGCGTTATGGCGTGGGAAGATATCCGGGAACTGCGGATATCGGTTCTGGTGGCTTGTGTAATATTTTCGGTCACAGAATGTCAGGCGATAAGGATACCAAACTCGGTTCCATCCAATATCTGCAGGATAATATCGGAGATGACGTTATCGTAACGACTATTGACGGTGTCCGTCACAGATACAGGATCGCAGACACCTTATACGTTACCGACGCTGAACTGATGCCTTATCTGGACCCGACGACATTTGTTGATGAGACTCTTTGCATTACCGCATGCGGATATGGTGAAGATCCCCTGACCGGCGAGTGTTATCCGGATAATACTGAGTTCATAGTGATGTGTAAACCATACCGATGAAATATGGAGTTCATGGAGCTGAGTAAACTTAGCTGATGAAATGCGGAGTTTATCGTGCTGTGTGCTCTCTGCAAAAAAATAAAGGAGCTGCCGGTTTTGGCAACTCCTTGTTTTCGGTAACGATGATTATGAAGACAGGATCAAAGCTCTTTTCTGTGGCTTAATCCAAGCTCTTCAGCAACAGCGAAGAATGCCTTTCTCGAATTTCTGATCGAAGTCTCTGATACGCAGAATGCAAGACGGCAGTAGCCGGGACGTGCAAAGCTCGAACCCTTGACGAGAAGGAGATTTTGCTTGGCACAGATCGCAGCGAACTCTTCGTCAGTTAATCCGTTAGGTGTGTTCATGAAAATGTAGAGAGCGCCGTTAGGCTTAACTGCATCGAAGCCTGCATCAACGATATTAGCGTAGAGAAGATTGCGGCGGTTCTCGTAATTAGCGACATCGACTTTTGCGTAGATGGACTTCTCAATGACCTTCTGCCAGATTGCAGGAGCGTTAACACTTCCGAGCGTTCTGTTGGAAAGAACGATGGCACCGGTAAGCTCTTCGAAGTCAGCACACTTGGGTGATACGAGCGTGTAACCGATTCTCTCGCCGGGCAGTGACAAAGACTTGCTCCATGAGAAGCATATGATGAGATTGTCGATGTACTTAAGCGCAGCAGGAACTTCAGCTCCGTCGTAAGCCAGATCGATATAAGGCTCGTCGCTGATGACATAGATCGTGTGATCCTGCTTTTTGAGCATGTCGTTAAGCGCGGTAAGAAGCTCTGCCGGATAAACAACTCCGGACGGGTTGTTAGGTGAGTTGACGATAATTGCCTTGGTCTTGGCGGTGATGGCCTTTTCGATATCAGCGATGACGGGCATGAACTTATCGTCAGTCTGGACAATTACGACCTTGCCGTTGTGGTTTGCGACATATCCGTTATATTCCATGAAGTAAGGAGCAAGAAGGATGACTTCATCATCGGGATCAAGGAGCGAATGAAGAACGTCGTTCATCGCTGAAGCGGCGCCGACCGTCATGCAGACTGCCTCAGGTCCGATCTCCAGGCCGGCTTCCTTGCCGCGCTTTTCGGCAACGATCTTTCTTGTCGAAGGATAACCCGCATTGGGCATATATCCGTGCATGCCGGGAGTAGGATTATTCGCAAGATCCTTCAGAGCATCGAAGACCTCCTTCGGCGGCTCCAAATCAGGATTGCCAATGGAGAAATCATAAACGTTATCTGCACCGTATATTGCCTTAAGCCTTCCGCCTTCTTCGAACATCTTACGGATCTCGGAACCGCCCTTGAGCGACTCGATCATTTTCTTGGAAATCATAGTAGTACCTCTTATTTATGAAAATTAGCAATAATATAGCACAAATTAACGGATGTCGGGAAAATGAGGATTTTGTGATGTCAAATTTGGGAACTGTGAAACGCATGTATCCTAAATTGATAATTTCTAGAGAAAAAAGATATAGAAATCCTAAAATATATCTTTTTATCTTCGGAATTAACGAAAAAAGATACAATTGTCTCTTCAATGCTTCATTTAGAGTTTAATGAAAGGCAATATCTTGGCAGAAGATGCAGAAAAGTATCTTTTTCAGACAAAAAATAAAGGAAAAAGATACATAGCCGTTTTGGAGTAATAACAATGGAAAAGAATATAAAAGATTACTTAGATGAAAGACAGAAATTGCTTATTAAAATGATTGATATGACGGAGGAAAAATTAATGACAGCGCCTGCCGGAAGGATCAGTACCAGGCATCATGGTAAAAACATATATTATTATCTGATTGACGAAAATGACGAAGAAAAAATAATCAAAAAAGAAGACAAAGAACTTTTGGGTAATTTGCTCCAAAAGAGTTATCTTGAGAAGATCCTAAAGTCTGCTAAAAGAGAATTAATGATTTTGAATAAAATACAAAAGCGCTATCCGGAATATTTGCCGGAAGACATATATGAGCAATTGAAAAGTGAACGCCAAAAACTTGTTAAACCTATAGTTCTTACAGATGAGCAATTTAAACAAAGATGGCAGGACCAACCATATCCTAGAAAACCGATATCAGACGAAGTCCCGTTTTTTGAGACAATGAGAGGCGAGCGTGTCAGATCCAAGTCTGAAGTGATAATTGCTGACAGACTTCTGATAAGCGGCATACCGTATAAGTATGAATGTCCGCTTAAAGTAGGGAAAAGGGTCATTCATCCGGATTTCACAATCTTAAGGCTGAGTGACCGGAGGGTTGTTTACTACGAGCATTGCGGAAAGCTGGATGATCCTGAATATGCCGAGGATTTGGTGAACAGAGTAAATGATTACAACCACGCGGGGATCATTCAGGGTGAGAGGCTCTTCATGACGTTTGAGACATCAAAAACTCCGCTGGACGTAAGGGTGCTCGATAAAATGATCAAGGAAAATTTCAGATAGACAAGCGAAGCGTGCCTTGACGGCCAAGGCGCAGCAGGTGCTAAAGGAAACAGGAAAATTGTTAACCTTCGGAGTTTTCCTTCGTTATCTCGATCTCGTATTCAGGATTCTGCAGTCTGTTGACGAAGAATCTTTCGGATAACGGTTTGTCGTAGAAGAAGGACTGGAAAAGTTTACAGCCGCATTGCAGGAGATCGTCGGCCTGCTTCTGGGTCTCGATGCCTTCACAAATGACTTTGTAGCCGAGAATGTTAGCGAGGTTGATCATGTCGTTTGCGATGATGCGGCCTTTCGGATCGTCAGGGTCGAATCTGTCGGCGCTGATCTTTACATAGCGTGCATCCATGTCGTGGAGTAGCGTAAGAGTGGACTGACCGGTGCTGAACTTGTCGAGCGTAACTAGGATTCCTGCTTCGCTCAAAGTGTGGCTAACGTCTTTAAGGACGGGCATTCTCTGTGTAAAGTCGGGCTCGGAGAATTCGATGCCGATGAGGCTGTGCTCGACGCCGTATTTGTCGATTACTTCAAGGATGTTGTCTGCGATCGCAGTATTGAAGAGGTTGCGTCCGGAGAAGTTGACCGTGATGGGTACGATGGAAAGACCCTGTTCCTGCCATGCCTTTATGTTCTTGCAGACGTTTTCGAGAACGTAGAAATCGATCTTGGTGACGATGCCTGAATCGGTCGCGAGAGTGATGAATTCCTGAGGCGAAATGATCTTGCCGTCCAAGGGCCATCTTGCCAGAGCTTCAGCAGCATGGAGACAGGGCTTGCCTTCAAGGCTGATGACGGGCTGATAGTAGATGAGGAATTTGTTCTCGTTAAGAGCTCTGGTCAGCGTCGTGGTGTTGTTGTGATTGGACTCGTTGATAGCTTCGGAGTAGTGGACGATGTCTAAGTTGTTCTTTTTGGAATAGCTGAAAGCCTGCGAGCACTCGCCCATGACGTGATTGCCGAAACGGTGGTTAGGGCGGATCGTCGTGATGCCTGCGCGGCAGCTGAAGATGTGCTCGAACTTGTCGCCGCCGTAAGTGAGCGAGACGGGGACTGACGATATGAACTTTTCGAGATCGGGAAGACGGGAGGTGTAAAGAACGACTACGAAATTATCGCCGCCGAGATGGACTGCGAATTCTCCTCTGTCTTTGTCCGGGAAAGAGTTGAGCTTGGCGCCGAACATCTTGATCGCAGAGCCTGCGATGTCGGAACCGAAATATCTGTTCAGCTGGTTAACGTGCTTGATGTTTATGAACGCGACGGAATATCTTGTGGCGACGCCTTCGGTGAACATCTCGTCAAATCTCGTGAAGAGATAATTCACATTATGCATGCCGAATTCGATGTCGTTGTTGTAGATGTAGGAATATTGGCTGCTTAATCTGGTGACGGCGATCTTGTTTGCGACACTGTCCCTGAAGATGCACATGAATTCTTCCTGCTCGACAGTGAACTGAGGTGGGAACTGCGTATATGTGAATCTTACGATGGTGGTAACAGAATCGTTGCTGCCGAGAGTAACTTCGAAAAATTCCTGGCCTATGTTGTCGGATACATAATCGACGTTCTTGGATATCGGCTTGCCGCTGATGATCTGCGTGTCTTCGATCTTAGCGACCGAAAGGTAATCCGCGTATTTGGCAAATTTATCGGTGAATTTACAATCGACGCACTCATCGAGCGCTTCGAAAAAAGTCTTAATGTCTGGAGTGCCGGCAATCATAAACTATCCCTTATTTAATACTGCATCTTGATTTTATGCTACTAAAGGGATCATTACAACAAAAAATCAAATTATCAAAAAAATATAAGAAAAGAGAAATTACATGAAAAACAAGGATAAAACATTCAAGCAATACATCGGAACTAAAGGCGAAGATGCTGCGGCAGGTCTTCTCAAGGACAAGGGCTACAACATCCTGAGAAGGAATTATGCCGTTCATAACGTCGGCGAGATTGACATTATCGCCGAAAAAGATGAGGAGATACATATTTTCGAAGTCAGGACTAGGCGCAACATCGGATACTATCCGGACTCGGCAGAATCGGTTGTGCTTCGAAAAAGGAACAAGGTGATAAAGACTGCCGAGCGTTTTATTATCGAGAATGATCTTTATGGGAGAAACGTCGTTTTTGAGGTGATCATGGTCACCCACGATGCTCAAGGTAATATATTGAGGATCGATTTTGTGCCGTTTTGATGTGCAAAGTGCCGAATTTGCCCAAAAATGCATTTTCAACAAAGGGAAATGCCATTTTAGCAAATTTTATTTATTGCTTTAATTAAGCAATAGACTATAATTGTTGAGGTTTTTTGGGAGGCCCGGGTGCCTCGAAAATGCAAGATTCAAAATTCAAAATTTCATTTTTAGAAAGGTTGGCCGATCATGAAGGGTTACCGTGAGATGACAAGAGAAGAGCTCTTGGCTGAGAGAAAAGAGCTGAACGAACGCTATGAGAAGTGCAAGGCACTTAATCTTACGCTCGACATGACACGCGGAAAGCCCTCACCGGTACAGCTCGACCTTTCCAACGATATATATGACACTCTCAAGGACGGTTATAAGACCGCCAAGGGTCAGGATGTCAGGAATTACGGCATCGCTGACGGTATCGAGGAGATCAGGGAGGTTTTCGCTGAAATCCTCGGAACTGATAAAGACAACATCTTCATGGGCAATTCCTCATCTCTGAACCAGATGTTTGACGCGATCATGCGTGCAATGGTTTTCGGAGAAGTCGATTCCCCCAAGCCCTGGTCACTGGTAGATGGCAGGAAGTGGCTTTGCCCTACGCCCGGTTATGACAGACATTTCAGGGTTACGGAGACTATGGGCTTCGAGCTCATTCCCATTCCCATGACGGACAATGGTCCTGACATGGACATCGTTGAAGAACTCGTTAAAGACGAAAAGGTAAAGGGTATCTGGTGCGTTCCGTGCTACAGCAATCCTGACGGAATCGTTTATTCCGAAGAGACATGCGAGAGGCTCGCGAAAATGGAGACCGCTGCACCTGATTTCAGGATCTTCTGGGACAACGCTTATGTGGTTCACCATCTTTCCGAAGACAGAAATGAGTGGGGCAGGCTCCCGGACATGCTTTCTCTTTGCGAGAGCTACGGCCATGCGAACAGAGTATATGAATTCGCCTCTTCATCGAAGATCACATTCGCAGGCGGCGGAATCTCCTGCTTTGCCGCGAATAAAGACAATATGACATACACGAAGAAGTACCTTAACGCGCAGACGATCTGCACCAACAAGGTCAACCAGCTCGCGCATGCAAGATTCCTTCCTGATGCTGAAGCAGTCTATGCCCACATGATGAAGCATGCTGAGATCCTTCGCCCGAAATTCGAAGCCTGCCAGAGAGTTCTTAATGAAGAGCTCGGCGGCAACGGAGATCTCTGGCACTGGACAGATCCCAAGGGCGGATATTTCGTAAGCTTCTATGCTATGCCCGGAACGGCAACGAAGGTAGTTGCTATGTGCAAGGAGGCAGGCGTTGCTCTTACACCTGCAGGCGCAAGCTATCCTTACGGAAAGGATCCTTCAGATTCGAACATCAGACTCGCTCCTTCATTCCCTGAAGTCGGAGATATAGAGAAAGCCGTCAGAATCCTCTCGATCTGTGCTAAAATCACAGCAGTGGATAAATTGTTGGAGGATCCGGCATGATGAAAGATACTTACGAGAGTCCGTTAAATTCCCGCTACGCAAGCAAAGAGATGCAGTACATCTTTTCGCCTGATAAGAAGTTCCGTACATGGAGGCTTCTTTGGATAGCGCTGGCTGAAGCAGAGAAGGAATTAGGCCTTGATATCACGGATGAGCAGATTGCTGATCTGAAGGCCCATAAGGATGATATTGATTACGAGGATGCCGCAGCAGAAGAGAAGATCCGCCGTCATGACGTAATGGCTCATGTCCATTCATACGGCAAGCAGGTCGCCGGTTCCGGTGCTGACAGGATCATCCACCTTGGCGCTACCTCATGCTATGTCGGAGACAACACGGATATCATCATCATGAGGGAAGCTCTCGAGCTCATTAAGAAGAGGCTCGTTGTGGTTATTGCGAAGCTCGCTGGTTTTGCTGACGAATATAAGGCTATGCCGACTCTGGGATTCACTCATTTCCAGCCCGCACAGTTAGTAACGGTAGGCAAGAGGGCGACTCTCTGGCTCCAGGATCTCGTTTTCGATCTCGGGACAGTAGAGAATGCCATCGCTTCATTAAAGCTCCTCGGCTGCAAGGGTACGACAGGTACTCAGGCTTCTTTCTATGATCTTTTCGACGGTGATCACGAAAAGTGCATCCAGCTCGATAAGAAGATCTGCGAGAAGATGGGCTTCGAACAGTCCTACTACGTATCAGGCCAGACATATTCCAGAAAGATCGATTACACGGTTCTTTCAGCTCTTGCTGCCATCGCTCAGAGCGCCCACAAATTCTCTAACGATATAAGACTTCTCCAGCACTTAAAGGAGATCGAGGAGCCTTTCGAGAAGAACCAGATCGGATCTTCCGCAATGGCTTATAAGAGAAACCCGATGAGATCCGAGAGGATCGCATCCCTTTCAAGATATGTTATCGCTGACGTTCTTAATCCTGCCATGACTTCTTCAGAGCAGTGGTTCGAGAGAACGCTCGACGACTCTGCTAATAAGAGAATTTCAGTACCCGAGGCATTCCTCGCAGTTGACGCGATCCTCGGCATATATTTGAATGTCGTTTCCGGCCTCGTCGTCTATCCCAAGATGATCGAAAAGCACATCCTTGACGAGCTCCCGTTCATGATGACAGAGAACATCATGATGGAAGCAACAAAGAAGGGCGGAAACCGTCAGGAACTCCACGAGGAGATCCGCCAACTCTCGATGCAGGCAGGTTCAGTCGTCAAGAACGAAGGCAAGCCCAATGACCTTCTCGAAAGGATCGCGGCTGACCCGAAGTTCGGCATGACGATGGATGAGCTCATTAAGTTAAGAGATCCCAAGCTCTACATCGGCCGATGTCCCGAGCAGGTTGACGCATTCCTCAGTGAGTGTGTCAGACCCCTGATCGAAGCGCACAAGGCTGACCTCGAAGTAAGCGAAGTAGAGCTGAAAGTCTGAGTTATTTTTCAACCGGAATTCTTTATTCTTTTTCGATTCGTGTCGGAAAAACGGGAAATATCGAATATTTGTGTCGGAAGCGCTCTGTTTTTCGAGTTTCCGACACGGTTTTCTCGTAAATTTGAAAATCCCAATACGGACATTCATCAGACTGTGCTGAACTCACCGGTGATGACTTCGCCGATGACTTCGCCAGGGTTCAGAAAACACTAATATTATATTTCTTTGACAAAGCGTTTTTTGACATTTATTTTGATATAATTATAGTAACTCGAGCATGGTGGCCTCTAAATTGGACCTACATGACGTAATAAGGAGCTTGGGCCTGTCTTTTTGATGTAAAGCCTTGTAAGTTGGACTATTGAGATCTGATACCTGAGCACCGCCCTGGATTTCCGGGTGTCAATCAGAGTCCGCTGTGTTTCGGGGGTTTAAGGAGTAGAGAAGTAATGGGACTTCTATATGATGCAAATCAAATAGCAGCTCTTGATTCGGCTGTCCGTTCAGTGGCGGTCGTTATTTTTTTGTATGCAGGCCGATGTTGACACTTGTGATTTTTCGCTGATAAACATTTAGAAAAATTCAAGGAGTCAATATATGAAGCTTTACAATACACTTACAAGAACCAAAGAAGAATTCAAGCCGATGGAGCCGGGCAAGGTAAAGATGTATGCCTGCGGTCCTACGGTCTATAACTATTTCCACCTCGGAAATGCAAGACCTTTCGTGACTTTCGATACGCTTGCAAGATATCTGGAATACAGGGGTTATGACGTAACCTTTGTCCAGAATTTCACTGACATCGATGATAAGATGATCAACCGCGCGAATGAGGAAGGAATCACTGTCGAGGAACTCGCTGACAGATTCATCAAGGAATACTACGTCGATGCTGACGGCCTGAATATCAAAAGACATACACATCAGCCCAGGGCCACACATTCGATGAAGGCCATCATCGGTCTCATCAAGGCGATGGAAGAGAAAGGCTATACATACGTTATCGAAGGCGACGGCGTTTACTATGATGTTTCCAAGAAGGCTGATTACGGCAAGCTCTCGCACTATAAACTCGATGAACTCGAAGCGGGCGGCGGTGAGCGCAAGGCATCTTACGAAGGCAAGAAGAATCCGGGCGATTTCGCCGTCTGGAAATTTAAGAAGGAAGGCGAGCCTTTCTGGGGTTCACCCTGGGGAGAAGGAAGACCGGGCTGGCACATCGAGTGCTCTGCCATGATCAAGCAGTATCTTGGTGATACGATCGACATTCACGGCGGCGGACAGGATCTTATCTTCCCGCATCACGAAAATGAGATCGCCCAGAGCGAGGCAGCTAACGGCTGCACATTCTGCAATTACTGGGTCCACAACGCTTTCGTTAATATCGACGGTGAGAAGATGAGCAAGTCTTTGGGCAACTTCTTCACGATCAGGGACATCGTCAAGAAGTATCCTTATAACGTCGTCAGATTCTTCATCCTGCTCGGTCACTACAGGAGCCCCATCAATTTCTCCGATGAGCTTCTGGCAGCTGCACAGACGAGCCTCGGAAGGATCTCGAACTGCGTAAGGAATGCTGATTTCGTATTGGCTGGCGGCAACCTCGCAGGCGACGCAGAAGCTGACAAAGTGCTCGCTGACGCAGTAACAGCTGCCGGCGAGAGCTTCATCGCGCATATGGATGACGACCTTAACAGCGCTGATGCCATTACTGATATTTTCAATCTCGTAAGACAGACGAATACGAGCGCGCAGGATGGTAAGGTATCTGCTGAAGCATTAAAGCAGGCAAGAGATAAGATCGTTGAACTCACAGGTGTTCTCGGAATCCTTTTGGATCTCGAAGATGAGATCCCTGAAGAGATCACGGAGCTTGCAAATAAGAGGGCTGAAGCCAAGAAGGCCAAGGATTATGCCGAGGCTGACCGTATCAGGGATGAGATCCAGTCAAAGGGTTATATCGTAAAGGACGTGCCCGGAGGCTTTAAGATCGAGAAGGCTAACTGATGATCAAACCGTTTATCGCACAGGATCTTCGCGAAGTATCGCCGCTCGTGCTGGCGTATATCGGCGATTCGATATATGAACTGTACGCGCGCTGCAAGTCCGCTACATTGGGCGCGGGCAGCAACAACAAGATGCATAACAACACTGTCCGTTATGTGTCCGCGGAAGCCCAGGCTATGAGCGCAAGGATCCTTGCTGATGAACTTACAGAGAAGGAAGCTGATTATTTCAGAAGAGGAAAGAATTCCAATCCTCACGCTGTCTCGAAAAACGCGAATCACGCAGACTACATGTACGCGACGGGCTTCGAAGCGCTCCTTGGGTATCTTTTCCTGAACAATGAAGAACCCAGAATGGAATACCTGATCTACAAGAGTTTTGATATCTGCGACGGCGTGGTGACTAAGGAAACTGACAATGGATAAAGGCAAGAGACGTTTTAATCAGGATAAGAGACAGAGAAGACCTGAGAATTCCAGGCCTGATATCAGGCGCGAGCGCGAAAATGACGCTTTTACGAATGAAGGTTCCACCGATAAACTCGAAGGCAGAAATGCAGTAACAGAAGCATTGGCTGCCGGCAGGGATTTCAATAAGATCTGGATCTTAAAGCCTGAGGGCGACAAGCCTTTGGATCACGGACTTATCAGGATCCTCGATGAAGCAAATAAGCGCGGCATCGTGGTTACGAGAGCCACGAGACAGATCCTTGATAAGATGAGCGCCACACATAATCATCAGGGCGTTATTGCCTCAGTTGCGCCCCATAGCTATGCCGATCTTGATGAGATAATAGCAAAGTGCAGGGAAGAGGGAAGATCTGCCCTGCTCGTGGCTTTGGATGAGATAAAAGATGCATATAATCTCGGTTCCATCCTGAGAATCTCTGACTGCTGCGGTGTTGACGGAGTCATCATTCCGGAGAGAAGATCCGTGGCGCTGGATTCCATGGTTGCGAAGGCCTCCGCAGGCGCCATCGAGTACGTGCCTGTCGCCAGGGTAACGAATCTCGCGCAGACGCTTACGAGACTTAAGGAGAAAGAAAACTTCTGGGTCTGCGGAACGGACATGAATGCGGATTATGAGTACCATAATGCCGATTATTCGGGTAATCTTGTAGTGGTTATCGGAAGCGAAGGCGACGGCATGAGGGACGGTGTCAGGAAGTGCTGCGACTTCACGGTATCTATTCCGATGACCGGCCATGTTAACAGCTTAAATGCCGCTGTGGCAGCGGGCGTAGTGCTTTTCGAGGCACAGGCAAAGAGAAATAAAGAGGGATGACATCTTGAGAAGTTTTTTTGACAGCGAAAAGATATCCGGAAGGACTTTTACTAAGGTCCTTTCCGTTATCATGTGTGTTGTCATGCTCGCCGGCACGGTGGGTCTCTCGGGATGCAAGGTCATCAACAACATTACCAACGGCCTTAATGCTTCGCAGAAATTTATTTCCGAGGCTGAACTCGCGAGACTTATGACCAATGCGGTCAACAATGACAGCAACGTTTCCGACTGTTATGCGAGCATTCCTGACGCCCAGCTTGACGATCTGTCTTATTCGATGTTCTCGGAGTACTGTTCGATCTTAAGAAAATGCGCGCAGAAACACGGCACGGCTGATTCTTTTAAGATCCTGACTGAGAACGAGAAACAGGCATATTTCCAGACTATTGATTCGGAAGATGAAGATCTGCGTTCCGTCTATTTCTACGGTGAACTTGACGTTGTCGAGCTATGTTTCTCGAAAGACAAAGCCCCCAGCGCTCCGCCTGTCAGATTCATCATAGCAAAGCGCGGCGGAAATTATTACATGGCGCGCAGCTACATAGTCGATACGATGCTCGCATATTCTTACATCAATCACTATTTCGAGATGATAGATGAAATGAATGTTGACGGCCTCGAAGCTATCATTAAATCTGCTTATGATTCGGATATCTACCTGAATTCCGTCATCCGCGCGAAAGCAGAATACATCGCCGATTATTACAGGCTGAAGGTCAAGTCGAACGCTTCTGACTATGAGCTGAACCTTTTCTCGCCGACGCACATCTCCTATGTGATCCCCGAAGTCTATACGGTTGACGGTACATCTTTCTTCTCGAAAACTGTTGAACTTAGATTGAAGAAAGACGGCAATTACACTTTGGAAGATTCCATCCCGGCGACTGTCAGAGAGCTACGTTTCTCGAGAGAGGGCGGAAGCAAACTCAGAATGGGATCTACATATACTTTCAGCGAGATCCGCAAGATCCTCGGAAGCCCCAAATTCTCGACAACCACGTCAGAGCTCGTCATCCTCGTATACGACGGCATGACGCTCAGGCTTGAAGCCGATATAGAACCGGACGGCCAGTGGTCATCAGGCAGGCTCGTGTCCATCCTTCTTCGAAAAGACAACGCATATACATTCAGTGAAGATCTTTTTATCGGAATGAACGTCTCCGAGCTGCTCCTTGTATATCCGATGTTCGATGAATGCGGCTACACCGGCTCGTTCAAGAACGGTGACGGCGAATTCGTGCTGTCATTCGAGTTCGATGATTATGGAAACGTGTCGAGCATTGAGCTGGGCGAAGCGGTAGGCTGATCAGGTTAGATTATTATCCGCTTTTGAAGTGAACCCCTGAAGTTGAATAAACTTCGGAGGTTCACTTCGCTTTTGAGAGTTGTATCTTTTTCTTTCGATTTTTAAGCGAAAAAGATACAAATGCCATAGTTTTTGGCTTTTTTGTGGAAACTGCAAGCGCAAAGAGGCGTCAACTTAAGGAAAAGTATCTTTATTTTCGAAAAATGAATTAAAAAAGATACGTTTCCGCTTTATTTGTATCTTTTTCGTTCGAAAAATCTCGAAAAAAGATACGTGTCTACTTTTCGATGCACTTCTCTCTAAGTGCCTCTATTTCTCCTGAAGTTAATCCGTTCGCCAATAGCAGATTAGCGATATCTCCGTTCCATTTGCTGTTGACGTAATCCAGGAAAGTGACCATGTTGTGCGCGTCGGATCTGAGGATGTGCCTGATGTTTTCTGGCATCTTGCGCATGAACGGAGCGAGGAAATCCTTAAGATATTCATATGAGATTGCGTAATTCGTGATGATGTCTTCTCTTGAAGCGCCGCTAAGCAAGTAGAGTATGGCGGCGACGACGCCGGTCCTGTCCTTGCCGTGTGCGCAGTGGAAAAGGATCAGTCCGTCGGTGTTAAGAAGGACGCGCATGATCTCTGCGAGCCTGTCGCCCATCTCTTCGCCTATGATGACGTAGTAATCGCCGAGTGTGTGGGTCGTGATGAATTCGAGGGTCTTGTCGTCATCGTTGTTCGGGTCGCCGTTGAGAAGCGGGATGTTGTAGAACTTCACGTCGGGATCTTCAGCGAAAGGATTTCCCGTGCCTTTGAATTCTTCGATGCCGCGGAGATCTATCACGGTCTTAACGCCGTAATCCTTGACCTCCCGGATCTGCTCGTCATTGAGCCACTCTGGTGAGCCGGATCTTAAGAATATGCCTTTGCGAAAAGTTTTCCCGCCGGCAAGGGGCATGCCGCCTAATTCTCTGCAGTTGATGAGAGCGAGTTCTTTTACCAGCTGTGTATCGGGATCGTAGTTGCTCATGAATAATCTCCGCTTGTGATATTTTCGGAAAATATTCTAACTAAAACCATAATGACATTCAATGCGTTAAGCAATAAACGAGATTGACATTCAAGGCGTCAAGTAATATGATTATTAGGCTATTGGGAGACCAATGCTTATACGCGCCTATAGCTCAACTGGATAGAGCGTCTGACTACGGATCAGAAGGTTGTGGATTCGAGCTCTGCTAGGCGCGCCAGATACAAAGCTGTTGCAAATTCGCGGCAGCTTTTTTATTACCCTTAAGGAGGTTATGACATGCGCAAGGTTCTCGTTGTCGTCGACATGCAGAAGGATTTCATTGACGGTGCCCTTGGCTTTGAAGGAGCCGATAAGATCATCCCCGGCATCATCGCCAGGATTAAAGAGTTTGAGGAAGCAGGGGATGAGATCGTCTATACGCTGGATACTCATTTCGAGAACTACATGGAGACGCAGGAAGGAAAGAATCTTCCCGTACCTCACTGCATCAAGGGTTCTGAAGGCCACGGTCTCTGCGATGAATTAAAGGATATTCTCGCAGATAAGAAGGTTTTCGAGAAGCTGACTTTCGGAAGCATCGAGCTGGCTGAATACCTTAAGGAAAACGCTTCAGAGATAAGCGCCATCGAGGTCTGCGGCCTCGTGTCGAACATCTGCGTTCTCTCGAATGCGGTCATCGCGAAAGCAGCTGCGCCTGAAGCCGAAGTCATCGTAGATTCGAAGCTCACGGCATCTTTCGCGCCCGATCTACATCAGGCGACGCTCGATGTACTTAAGGGAATACAAGTTACCGTATTATAATATTGCAATCATTTGCCGCGCTGTGATACAATTCATACTCGGCTATTAATCTATTTATAAATATTTTGGAGGATATAACATGGCATCCACGATCGAAAAGAAAGAACACTCCCAGGTAGTCATTAACCTTGAAGCCAGCAAGGAAGAGTGGAACGGAGCGCTGAAGAAGTCTTATAACAAGAACAAGAACCGTTTCCAGGTTCCCGGTTTCCGTAAGGGCAAGGTTCCTTATCAGCTTGTCTGCCAGTACTACGGCGAGGGCGTTCTTTTCGAGGACGCTATTACTGAATTAGCTAACGAACAGTATCCCATCGCAGTCAAGGAGCACGATCTCAAGGTCGTTTCCAGACCTGAGATGGACGTTCAGGACATCAACGATGAAGGCATCAAGTATTCGATCTCAGTATACGTTAAGCCTGAGTTCGAGCTTGGGGCTTATGAGGGCGTTGAAGTTCCTTTCAAGGATCAGGTAGTAACTGATGAGGACGTTGACGCTGAGATCGAGCGCATGAGAAAGAGAAATGCTTCCCTCGAGGAAGTTGAGGACCGTCCCGCAGCAGAGGGCGATACGGTAACGATCGACTATGAAGGATTCAAGGACGGCGTTGCATTCGAAGGCGGCAAGGGCGAGGGCTATAACCTTAAGCTCGGTTCCAAGTCCTTCATCCCCGGCTTCGAGGATCAGGTAATCGGCCACAATGTTGGCGAGAACTTCACGATCGAAGTTAAGTTCCCTGAAGATTATCACGCAGAAGACCTTAAGGGCGCTGATGCCACATTCAACGTAACGATCCATGCCATCAAGACAGAGGTCGTTCCCGAGCTCGACGACGAGTTCGCAAAGGACGTTTCCGAGTTCGATACACTCGATGAACTCAAGGCTGACGTAAGAGCTAAGCAGCAGGAGAGAGCTGACAAGGACAACAAGTCAGGCTTCGAGAACGAGACAGTCCGCGCCGTATGCGACAACTGCGAGATCGACATCCCTGAGCCGATGATCCAGAACGAAGTAGAGCAGATGGCTGACGATCAGGCAGCACGTATGTCCAACCAGGGCATCGCTCTCGACATGTATCTCCAGTACGTAGGCCAGAGCATGGACGACTTCAAGAAGTCTTTGGAGCCCATGGCAAGAGTAAGAGTTAAGTCTTCACTCGTAATCGAAAAGATCACAGAGAAGATCAATCCCGAAGTAAGTGATGAGGATTACGAAGAAGAGCTTAAGACCATCGCTAACTCCTATAAGATGGATCTCGATGAAGTCAAGAAGTCCATCGGCGATGACTCCGCTTTCATCAAGGATTCCATCCGCGCCAGAAAGACAGTCGAGTATCTCGCATCCAAGGCCGTCAAGGTCGAGCCCAAGGAGCCTGAGGTAAAGGCTGAGGAGCCCGCTGAGGCTGCTGAGGCTGCTGAAGAGGCTAAGGCTGAGGAGTAAGGGTTCTTAGTTAAATTTGAATTGTGCAGCCCCCTGTCATGGGGGCTGTTTTTTGTTGTGTTGATGTATTTTAACCCTTTTTCGCAAATTGGATTTTTAGGTTAAGTTTTTGAGGATATTTTTAACGCAAATATCTATTTTCGAGATTTAAGATAAAAATATTGGAAAAAGCTTAACGCTATTTTCGAAATAAAGAATTAAGGTTAAGATTTCAGCTAAAATCTTAACCCTTTTTCGAAAAATCAGAATTTGAGTTAAAAAGACAAAAGAATCTGCCTTATGCAGCTTAAGTTCCGAACACCTTACGTCCTGTAGCTTCCGTTGATCTTTACGTAATCGTACGAAAAGTCGCAGGTGAACATCCTGTCGTAGGCATCGCCCTCGTAAAGTGTGATGTCAACCTTGAGGTCATGCTCGGAAAGGAGCCTGGAGGCTTCTTCCTCGTCGAAAGCCACGGCTGCGCCGTCTTTGTACATGAGAAGGCCGGAGAGCCTGATGTCGACTTTCTCGGGATCGAACATAGCGCCGGAATAGCCGACGGCCGTGAGGATACGGCCGATGTTGGCGTCTTCGCCGAAGAATGCGGTCTTGCAGAGAGGAGATCTTGCGACGGAAGTAACGATGAGCTTGGCGTCCTTCTCGTTTGCGGCGCCGTGGACTTCGATCTCGACGAACTTGGTGGCGCCTTCTCCGTCAGATGCGAGCATCCTTGCAATGTCTTCTGAGAGACCGCAAAGAGCCTCTTCTACAATAGTATAATCTTCAGTGCCTTCGGCGATCTCGACGCCGGAAGCGCCGTTTGCGAGCACTACGACCATGTCGCATACTGATGTGTCGCCGTCGACTGAAACTCTGTTGAACGTGTATTTAACGGCCTTCTGGAGCATCTTCTTCAGCGAATCTGAAGCGATGCCGCAGTCGGTCGTGAAAACGCATATCATGGTGGCGAGGTTGGGGTGGATCATGCCGGAGCCCTTAGCCATGCCGGAGATAGTGACGGTCTTGCCGTCTGTGAGCTCGATCTGGGCGGACACTTCCTTCGGAACTGTATCAGTGGTCATCATGGCATACTCAGCGTTGTGGGCTGTTTCTTCGGAAGAAGAGAGGCCTTCTACGAGTGAAGGGATGACGCCGGTGATCTTATCGAGCGGGAGCCTTGTGCCGATGACGCCCGTGGAAGCCGTTAAGATCTCCGAAGCGTCGCAGCCGAGCAGGGAAGAAGCGCATTCAGCGACTTTGCAGGCATCTTCGACACCGATAGCGCCAACGCCTGCATTTGCGACCTTGCTGTTGACTATGATGCCTTTTGCCTGACCCTTGTTTTCGATGATGTCGATGGATCTGACGAGTGAGTGTCCTTTAACGAGATTGGAAGTGTAGACGCCTGCGACGTTGCAAAGCGTGTCGGAATAGACCATGCCGACGTCAAGGTAAGAGGACTTGGGATCGTTCTCGTTGATGTTGGCAGGATCGGCGCATTTCATGCCGGCCGAAACGCCGTTTGCCTTAAAGCCCTTGGGCATCGTTATGTAGGATACAGATAATTCTTCTTCCATATTATTACTTCCTGATTTTTTGTCGCATTATAGTACATGTTACCCAGTGCGTGCAAATATATTAATATTTTAAACCCAATGTGTCGAAAAACATGCCGCTCTGCGGTTCAACGTCAAAAACAGGACCTAAATGAATCTGATGAACTTTGAAAAGAATGTCTAACGTAATGAATTTATAATAAGACTTCAAATGCTTGACTTGAAAACCCCTTACCATTATAATTTCAAGGCAATTGGCTGAAATGGTGGGATTAGTTCAGTTGGTTAGAGCGCTAGTTTGTGGCACTAGATATCATGGGTTCGAATCCCATATCCCACCCCAAATTTTTATTGCCTCTTCATACTGGGGTGTAGCCAAGGGGTAAGGCACGGGTCTTTGACTCCCGCATTCGTAGGTTCAAATCCTGCCACCCCAGCCAAATGGTTCACTAGCTCAGCCGGTAGAGCACTTGACTTTTAATCAAGGGGTCTGGAGTTCGAACCTCCAGTGAGCCACCAGGTCGAAAAATAATAATCCCTCGCACTTCGGACAAAATTTGCTTCGCAAATTAACTCGTGCTGAGGGATTATTATTTTTCTCATCGGGCGGGAATGCTGCGCAAATAACTAATGCGTAGGGATTATTTTTCTTTTCTAAGTAAGCGAGGGCTGTGCAACTATTTTCGAAAATACAGGACAAAATTGCACAAATAGACTGTTTTATGCAATTTTCTCTTGAAAAGCGAGAAATAATGTACATCTGCTATGGGGTCTGACCCCATCAGGTATTGAGTGTCAGATCTCTTCAAATTACAAACGCGTTACATTTTCGCGTTCTGCCCGAGTTTTGCTTGATTATTGGGTTATTCACAAGGCGTTGAATGATAAAATAAGCTATAGACTTTGCGCGCGGATAAGCAAGTCCGCGCCAAGAAGGGAATAACAGAAATTTGAATTACAGATTGATCAACATCGTATCGGGAGTTGTGGCTGCAGGGATTGCTGTAGGCTGCGTGACTGCTTATACTTGCGGATCTGCAAAAGAGATAGATCTTCAGAGCCCGGCGCTTTTGGGAGATGAGGCAGTTTCTTTCGAGGACCTTTTCTACGGACAGGATCTTCAGGCTGAAGAGACCGCTTATATTCCCATGAGTATGGGTAATTTTGATATTAATGACTATACGATCATTGCCGTTTCTTCTTATTCCGACATCGCTTCCGAATTCGGTACCGATCCGAGTGACCCGATCACTTATGACGGCAACACTTACTGGGTCGTTTCTGACGCGGTCCTCGTTTCCGCCAAGACTGAAAAGAATGCCGGTGAAGAGGGCGACGAAGATGCCGACGCTGATACTGATGCAGATACGGATGAGGATAATGACGAGAACGAAGACGTAATTACCGAGCTGAAGATCGGTGATGCCGTTACGAGGATCTCTTATACGAGAGAGTGGTCTTTTATCAAGCTCGCAAACGGTCAGCAGGGCTATGTTCTGAGCACTCATCTTTCGTCTACTAAGGTCGAGCCTGAAAAGGATGAAGATACTGATGATGATGACGACGATGAGGATACTTCGTCTTCAAGCCAGGATACAGACACGCCATCAAACAATAATGACTATTATTACGACGATGATGACGATGACGATTATTCCGAGCCTTCAAATGACAGCAGTTCTTCCGATACCAAGGACTATGAAGAATGGGACGTTGATTTTACGGTTTATTCGACTACTGCGCTCAATGCAAGAAGCGGCCCCGGAATCTCCTACACGTTGCTTTTCACATTGTCCATAGGTTCTGAGATCCATGTCATTGCGGAGACTGACAACGGCTGGTACAAGTCTGATGACGGCTACTATGTTAAGGCAAGCTATACGTCTGAGACCAAGCCTGAACCGACGCCTGTTCCGACAAGCAGTTACGACAGCGGCTCTGAGGATTGGAGCGATTTCGCTTCTTACATAAGGAGCTTCATCGGATGCAGATATGTTTATGGCGGCGCTTCACCTGACGGCTTCGACTGTTCCGGTTTCGTTATGTACTGCTATCAGACTTATTACAATATCTCGCTGCCGCACGGTGCTACAAGCCAGTCTTATTGCGGATATGAGGTTAGCCTCGACGAGATCCAGGTTGGTGACATCATCTGTTTCGATAAGAACAGTGACGGTACGATGGAGCACTCCGCGCTCTATGTCGGCAATGGAAAATACGTACATGCCCAGTCAACTGCAACGGGTGTTGTAGAGTCCAGCATGGCATATGCTTCGGGTATTGCTCACATCAGAAGAGTGCTGTAAGTTAGGGTTTTCAGATTGATTTATAAACGCGCGATAATAGATGTTGTCGCGCGTTTTTACTCTTCGGCTAATGTTATCTTGCCAGTGTTTTACTTGCCGGCCGGGTTTAACTATCTGCCCAAGGCTATTATTCTCCGGCCAATGCTTTTATCGCTTCGCCTAAGACTTTAATGTCTGTCTCGAAATCTTTGAGCGCGCGGCATTCGTTCGCCTGGTGGCACTGGTCTTCCTGCCAGGTAGCCTGGATGCCGAAAGCAATGGTGTTGGGCATGTGTCTGGCATAAGTTCCGCCGCCGATGGCAACGGGTTCAGTAAATTCGGTTAAGTATTCAGGCTTAAATCCCTTGTAAGAAGGCATGTTCTCCTTCCAGATGTCCGTGAGCATGGCGATCTCGGGCAGATCCTTAGGTTTATAGAGCGGTTCCATCTTGTTTAAGATCTCGACCGTGAGCTCGTAAGGAGCCGCAAGTCTTGCGAGATTGGAAACGATATCATCCATCGAGTAGCTCACGGGGCACCTGACGTCAATGACAAGGGATTCGCCGTCAGCGTCACAGGATAAGACGGAAGGATTGGCCGTTACGCAGCCTGATTCATCGCTGACCGAACATCCGGTGTAGTAAGAGACGTCGGAATAAGCGATCTCCGTGCTGATGAATGAAAGGATCGGGGAAGACGAATAATCTATTGACTCTTCATCAAGTTTTCTGACCATCTCGAAAATAGCGTTTATTCCCAGATCAGGCTTAGAAGCGTGTGCCATCTTGCCCTTGGCGGAGTATTCTTTGCCTTCGATGAGGCAAGAGCTGGATGCGGGGACCATGTTAGCCGCAGAGCCGCCTTTTGCAAGGATCTTGGAAGGCTCATCTGAAACGATCTTTACCTGCAGAATACCTTTTTCAGCATAGATGACGGGGAATTCAGCATCAGGAGTGATCGCGAAAGAAGGGATCTCACCCTTTTCGGCATATGTCTCGATGCAGGAACATCCGCGCTCCTCGTCAGTTCCGAGGATAAGGCGGATCCTTTTAGATGGCGTATATCCGTCAGACATAAGTCTCTTCATTGCGAAATAAGCCGCGCAGGCAGGGCCTTTGTCGTCAACGATGCCTCTGCCGTAGAGCATGCCGTCTTTTCGTGTGAGAGTGAAGGGCGGAGTATCCCAGCCTTCGCCTGAGGGAACGACGTCCAGGTGGCAGACGATTCCGATCATATCTGCGCCTTCGGGACCGAATTCGCACCAGCCGACGCGGTTTTCGATGATGCCCGTCCTCATGCCTGAAGCGGAAGCATCGTCAAGGAAAAACTTCAATGCTTCGAAGGGCTTCTCGCCATACGGGAGAGTGCCGTATTTGCCGTCTACACAGGGCGTAGCCCCCGTGCTTTCTATGGAAATGAGCTTTTCGAGAAATTCATATTCATTTTGCGAAAGTGATGAGTTATCCATTGTTGTTTCTCCACAAATTTATTTACCCGAATAATAACACAAATATCACGAACGGTCGGTTTGTATATAAAAGCCAATAATAATATAATCAATAAGTTAAAAAGCCCCGGGGGAGACTTCTGATGAATCCGAGATATAACAGGTCCGGTGACAACAACATAAATGATAACGGCGTGATCCGTGTGCTCGAGCAGGAAGATAATGATCCTGTGATCAGCATCAGGGATCTTCTGTATTCGGTTATCAGGAGATTGGGATTTATTCTGCTCGTTGCTGTCGTTATCGGCGGACTGCTGTTCTCTTATAAACTTATCCAAAGGTCAAGATCCAGTAATGTTCTGGACAGCAGCACAAGGCTCAGTGATAGTGAATCCGATTACCAGTATCAGCTCCGCGTCCAGAAGATCGAGAGGGCAAGGGACATCGTTTATACGATCGATAAGATCAATGCGCAGATAGAGAATCAGAGACATTATCTTACGGATTCTGTCTTCATGCAGATCGATGCCGAGAATGAATACCAGTCGACCGCGCAGATCGTTCTGACTCTCGAAAACAATGACACCAACGGTCTGGATACCGCTCTCTTCAGCGCTTACGAGCGCGAGATAAAATCAGGAAATTATCTTTCCGAATATGCAGATAAGACCGGCACAAAGCCCGATTACATAAAGGAGCTGATCACATTCAGCAGCACGCCCGCAGGCTCCACGATAATAAGCCTCGATAACGATGTCGACAGGGCAGGCTCGATGTATATCAGCATCCTGGGACCCTCGAAAGAATTTGTCGATGAAGTAACTGATATCGTGCTTAAAGAGATCGAAAACGTATGCTCTGAGCTTAACGTTTCCGTTGCTCCGCATAAGATCTCCGTCGTAGGAATCCAACAGGTAATAAAGATCGATCAGACCACGAGAGAGGGTCAGGTAACCCAGACTGCAAGACTCGAGACTTTGCAGAAGCAGATCGTTACTTACAATGAATCTCTCGATAAGATCGCTGGTGAGTTAGGTCTTTCTGACAAGGAAGAACTGCTTGTATATTTTGCTGAGAATGCGGGAGCGGGAAACGGTGCAGGTTCCTCAGGTACAAACGTAAACAGCATTAGCGTAATGTCCATGGTAAAGCCCGCAGTTAAGTTCGGTGCGATAGGTTTTCTTGCTGGCGTATTCGTTATGGCAGTGTTCTTTATCCTGAAGTATGTTTTCGGGAAAAAGATCATAACGCAGACGCAGTTCTTCAGCATCTTTAATGTACGTAAGATAGGCGTTATGAAGCCTTCGGGAAAGAGATCCGGATTTGCTTCATTCATTGACGTTAAGACCGGAGACGATACGGCGATAGGCAAAGATGATTATCTGAAGCTCATTGGCGCGAATTATGCGAACATCACGAGGTCTTACGGCAAGATCCTGATCACCGGAACGTGCGATCCCAAGGCTATGGGAGACGCCGTGAAATCGCTTGGCCTTAAGGGAGATCTTAAGCCCGGAATCCATAAGGATCCCGAGGTCCTTAAAGCCGTTACGGATTATGACGGAATCGTGCTTTTGGAGCAGAGAAATGTTTCTTTGAAAAAAGATATAGAAGGTGAGATAAGCCTCATCGATAACAGCGGCACGGAGATCATCGGAGCGGTCATCTTGTGATTTGTTCATTAACAGAGTAGTGATATGCAGGACGGAAAGAAGCGCTTAAATCCGAAAAGATGGTACATACTTCCCAAGTGGGAAGAGCTTCCTGACGAATTGAAGACTGAAGCGGTAAAGCCATATTACGATGCTTTGAGCAGGCGTAAGGCGGGGCTGTTCTTTAAGCGTCTTCTGGATATTTGCGCTGCACTGGATCTCATTATCTTGCTCGGGATCCCGATGCTCATCATCGCGATCATGATCAAGTGCGACTCGAAAGGCCCGGTGTTCTTCAGGCAGGAAAGAGTGACGACATATGGCGCTAAGTTCAGGATCCACAAGTTCAGGACGATGGTCAACAATGCCGAGAAACTGGGCACGAGCGTTACCGTCGATAACGACATAAGGATAACTAAGGTGGGCTCTAAGCTTCGTGATCACAGGCTCGATGAGTTCCCGCAGCTTTTCGACGTCCTCGCAGGAAACATGAGTTTCGTAGGCACGAGGCCCGAGGTCGTAAAATACGTAAACAGATACACGGATGAGATGAACGCCACGCTGCTCATGCCTGCAGGAATCACGTCCATCGCGAGCATCGAGTATAAGGATGAGGCAGAGCTCCTCGAGAAGGCAGAAGACGCTGACGAAGTCTATGTTAAAGAGATACTGCCCGCGAAAATGGAATATAACCTCAAGTCCGTGAAAGAATTCGGGTTCTTTAAAGACATCGGCGTTCTCTTCAAGACCGTAGCAGCAGTGCTCTGAGTCTGGTGCTAATAATTGCGTAGTTTTTTATTCATCAAATATTAATGAGTTCTTTATCGGCACGTTTTCTTTGATGCATATAATAATGCTATGAAGATATGTGCTTTTATCGGAGATATGTACAGGGACTACTCCGCGTCCATCATCAGAAGCATTGACGCCTATGCAAAGAAGAAAGGTCATAGGGTGGATGTTTTCGGCAACTGCTCCATTCCGACCAGGAACCCCCTCCAGGTCATCGGTTACAAGAGCATCCTTTCGCTGCCGCCTCTCCACGAATATGACGGGATCATTCTCTGCGCCGATACGATCGATCAGGCCGGCCTTTCGAAAGAGCTTATCGAAGAGCTGCTGACTGATCCCGACGTACCGCCGATCGTCTGCATAAGGGCCGAGATCAACGGCTTCTTTAATGTCGTTCCCGACAACAGGGCGATCATGCATGAGATCGCGAAATATGTCATCGCGAAATGTAAGACCGGCGACATCGGATTCGTTACCGGAAGAGACGATCTTATTGATTCTGCAGAGAGAAGGGCAGGCTTCGAAGACGCTATGCACGAGGCAGGCTATGAAGTCACTGAAGATAAGATCTTCCACGGTAACTACTGGATCAACCAGGGACCGCAGACCGCCGAGTTCTTTATCCGCGAAGACGGCTCGCTTCCCGAAGCGATCATCTGTTCGAACGATTATGAGGCTGTCACGCTCATTGACGAACTTATCCAGCGCGGCTATTCGGTACCCGGCGACACCATGATCAGCGGCATCGATAACATAGTCGAAGCAGCAGACCACATACCGTCTCTTACGACCATCGAGATCTCCGAGGAAACCCTCGCAGACGCAGCGATGGACCTTCTCGAAAGGATCTACGCGAAAGAGAACTGCGACCTTTACGTTAACGTTCCCGGAACCATCGTAGTCCGTGAGAGTACCGGTGACAGCGACGCCGGCAGAGACGTCTATCAGGTGCTTCGTGACCTTAAGATCAACAAGGCTGAATCGATCGAGTCAATGAGAGAATACGTTCTCTTAAGCGCTGATTTCGAGGACTGCCTTACGAGAGAGAATCTTATCAAAGCAACACTGAAGAATCTCAAAAGAAAGGTCTCGAGCGTCAAGGAATGCTATCTGTGCAGGTATTGCGAGAACGACAGGCTCCTGAGCGGCTATCTTGATAAAGAAGGAAACATCATTACCGAAGCCGTATCATTCCCCAAAGAGCTTCTCCTACCGGAAGGCTTCCTTAAGGATAACATCGGCACGGTCATCTTCCTTCCGGTCGCAAACAAGAACGTCGTTTACGGTTACGCAGTCCTCATTGTCGACACCGCCGAGCCCGGCTTCATCAACGAAAAGATCGAATTCATCTTCATGCAGGTCGGCCAGGTCATCAACAAGCTCGATCTCTATCAGAAGTACTTCGGTATCGCAGACATCATGGATCTTTACACCAAGGATTCGCTCACGGGACTTCTGAACAGAAGAGGCTTCGAAAAGAAGATCACCGAACTGTTCGACAAGGAAGGCAACAAGCTCTACGATCTCGCCGTCGTATCGATCGACATGGACGGTCTTAAGTACATCAATGACACGTTCGGCCATTCATCCGGCGACGAATCGATCAAGCAGATCGGCAAGTGCATCTATAACGCACTCAATCCCAAGGAGTTCGTAGCCCGCATGGGCGGCGACGAATTCGCAGCCGTACTTATCCTTTCCGATGTCGGCAGGATCGGCCAGTTCATCCGCAGCGTCAGAAACAACATCAAAGAAGCCAATTCAAAGGGCAAATATCCCTACGAACTGAGCGCCAGTATCGGCACCTGCGAGCTGACCGCCTGGAACAACCTCGTCGAATGCATGGGCGAAGCCGATAAAGCAATGTATCTCGAAAAGAAGGCCAAAAAGAAGAACCGCAAAGAGTGATAATTTTCTTTGCAGTTAAAGACGAAAAAGTCATCAATTATAATCGCAGAGACTGGTAAGAATCAGTGCGATTTTAAAAATCCATAAGGGTTGCCATCAACGGCAACCCTTTAATACTTTTGGGAGATCATTAATGTGCCTAAATTATAGACACTTGTAAAGTAGATATAATTGTAAGCCTCCCATATATCCGCGATGTATGCACGTGATATCCACGACGCGATTTAGCACCTGCAGTGTCACCCGTCAAGACACCGGCTCCGCCTTGCCTTCGGCAGTCTTGACCGCTGCCACTTTGCAGGTGCTTTTTTGTGTTTAAGAGGCGCTAAGGCGCCTCCTGCATCTAAGATGCCGTGCCTTGAACAATCTGTTATTTATCCTCTCGGAGCTGAACCGGTTTGTCTGCCAGAATATATTTTTGGAGCCCGGACATGATGCCTCCCGGACCATTATAGTTTGTCGTATCCTTAGGGGATTCTGTAAGAGGTTTTAGGGATTCTTTGTAGGTTCTTGTAATATCGTGTAGGTATTTGTCGGTTTTGTTCGAGAAGTTGTCGGAAATCCT